>Ga0123337_10000117_pt1 | contig 159065 bp, 171 predicted proteins | sample frozenSSSSmetaG_FD_89792 | JGI IMG/M metagenome (GOLD analysis project Ga0123337, IMG submission 89792) | Glacier valley bacterial and archeal communities from Borup Fiord, Nunavut, Canada, to study Microbial Dark Matter (Phase II) -... | ecosystem: Environmental > Aquatic > Freshwater > Ice...
ATACGACCACAGACTGGAGAGAATTGGGCATCCCGTCCGCTCTGCCATACACAAGCTCCAGATCGGCAGATTAGTAGTTGGGTGGGTGACCACCAGCGAATACCTGCTGTTGTATGTTTTTGGGGTTTTATTTTGCTGCTTATAAAGGAGTTAGCAAAGTGTTTAAAACACCGTTCAGCTTTGTCGCAACGATCAATAGCCTATGCACCAGCAATATCATCGTGACAGACGTCTTCAGCGCCGAGGAAGGGTATCATGTTGAGAAAACCAACGCATAATCCAAACGTGAACAGGAAATAGGGGCTGTGACGTCTAAAACGCCATGCCCTTTGGGTGATGGGCAGGTATATCTCGTTGATTTCAGCATAGCTGCAGAACGGACAGCGGATCAGCGGCAACTGTGTCTTGAAGAGGACAACGCGTTCATCGAACTTGCGAATTATTTCCTAGCCTCCCTTTTCTTCCCCGAGAGCTCGATGAACCAGCTCTCGCGAGATGCAGCCGGAGCATTCGTCGGTAACCGGTGCAAGGCGTCCTTCCGACACCTTCGACTTAGACCGCGATGATCCACTGCAATCCCATGAACACAAACAAAGCCAACCATCTCTAGCTGGGCTGGTTGGGAGAGTGTTGATGTACCCGTAATGGGCTAGGTCGAGTTGTGCTGCAAGGTTCGGCTTGTTGCTAGAGATGTGTATGATGCCGAATTTGTCTTTAAATCCCTTTGCTTGCGCATCGGCGTTTTTGAAATCGTTTCTTCTACTCTTTGTTTCTGCTATGTCGTCCTCTGGCCAGAGTGTCGGCACTAGCGTTGCCCCTCCATCTGGGAAGCGGAAATCATCCAGCGTCAAATTGGAAATCGAGGGGCTATCCTCTCCCTGGCTCTGTGCCATTGCAGAGCTTCTATCGAATAAAGGACACTTTGGGACAGTAATTGGCCATTGACGTGCAAGAAAACGACAGCTCGAGATGGCTGCTGTTTGTAGATTTGAAACTTGGCATTGCTCGCTGGATGGAAGGCAAGTTGCATACACAAAATGAGGAAGCATGGGCCATGGAACAGGCACCGAGACAGCGGTGAGAATGAACTGGAACAAACGGCAGAGACTCATAATATCAAAAGCTGTGCAAAGGGACACTGCGAAACAACACACGATGTTCTAAATGTGATTCTATATTCCCAACAGAACCTACATATTCCTGCCGCCAGTGACCATAATGGTCTGTCCATTGACATAGTTAAACAATGGACTTGCCACCGCCAAAACCGCACTGGCCGCCTCTGTTGCGGTTCCTGGTCTTCTCAATGGGATATCCGTATATGCCTCCTGTCCAGGGGCCACGGCCTGCTGCTTCCCGGGAATACCCAATGCAATCTTCTCTCCGTCCGGAGTGGTAACAAATGCACCTTTCTCCTTTGCTTGCGTCAAACGGGTCAAAATATGACCAAATGCTACGGTGTTGGCGCGAACGCCGAATTGTGGACCCCATTCCTTTGCGATAACCTTGGTAAGACCAATGATGCCAGCCTTTGCGACAGCGTAGTTGGCTTGACCTGCGTTGCCATGAACACCAGAGGTTGAGGAGATGTTGACGATGTTGCGGGGCTCGCCGTCCTTGACGCGGAAGAATGGAGCTGCGGCGCGGACGAGCTTGAAAGGGGCGGTGTTGTGGACCGCGAGCATGGTATCCCATTGCTTATCGGTCATCTGTAGTGGACCGTTAGCACCAGGTTTGTACACTTCTTCAGCTTTTGTAGTACAAGTACACAGCGTTTGCGAGAAGTCGGAGTCAATGCAATGCACGAGGGAATTTACCTTGTGAATCACACCGTCCCAGGTGAAGCCAGCGTTGTTAACGATGATGTGGATCTTGCCATTTCCAAACTCTGCAGCCTTTGCAACCAAGTTCTTGATGTAGTTGTCGTCCAAGATATCGCCTGCAACAGCGATGGCACTGCCGCCGGATTCGTTGATGTTCTTTGCGACATCTGCTGCCTTGGCTTCACTTGCTGTCAGTACCCGTTTGACGACGACGCGGCGATCAGAAGAGTCCTACCTGCATCGATATCTGCAACAATAACCTTGGCGCCCTCGTTCGCAAACAATCTCGCGGCCTCAGCACCAATTCCCTGGCCAGAGCCAGTGATGATGGCAACTTGGCCGGCAAGCATGCCCTTGGGCCAGTTCAAGTGGCCGGCGATTTGTTGCGCGCGGGATGCCATTGTGAATGAGATGAGGACTGTGTGAACAGGAGTATAGGTATGGATACGAAAAATACAAAATGCGAGAGGATCAATCCAAGCCAAATCGAAGATATAAAGGATCGAGCATCGCGGATAGTTAGAAGATGGGGTCTGGGGTTCCGCGGAGTATGGCCGAGGGTGTACCTTACCCCGGATTCCAAAAATACAAGGGTGATGCCGAGGCTAGATCGGCCGGCTGAGGAATTGTTGCCGACGTCAGCCTTTTCTTGAGGATCGACATGGATAGCAACGCCAGCCTCGGTAGTGTACATATGCATATTTATATCCTCTTCCAGACGTCAAAATTGGAATTTTAAATATCGAGTTTGGGATAATTTCAATCCTTTGTGAATACATTTGATAGATCCGGCGATCAATGTCTCCGCTTACAGTCGGGGACCGAGCAAAAGCTTTGTCTTAAGATGCTAATCTATGAGCAGATTTGAGAACAAAAGACTCCGTTAAGTGATTTAAGAGTACTTATAGTATTAGAACTTGTAGACACAAAGAAAGATAAGACTCACTCCAATGAAGGTATCCCATGCGACAATGGTATCATAAATTCGAAAACTTCCTATGTACAAGTGCGACATGTTCTTCCATGGAATACTCTACAATACACGATTCTATACATTAACAAACTGGAGAGTTTACGCCGTGGTGATAATCAAATGCAACCACCAGGCCATAAAAATGTGTTATCGCCGCCAATACTACCAATATATGGAAGATTTGGTGGGAGCTACCCCAAATATCGTACTTTCCTGGCGCAGTGCGTTCCGGCCATCGTGCCTGAGACAGTTAGCATGATACTCGGTTTCTATAACGTCCTCTATAATATCCTCAGAGTGTTGTTGGATACTTACAGCATAGATTCCAGCGCCAAGAATATACAAGGCACCTTGGCTGACAAGCCAGACAAGGCCGATACGTTGTCGCATCTCTGGGATGCTGTACATCTCCACACCGTGAAGCACAGGAAAGATGGCAGAAAGGCCCATGGCAACGAATATAGCGGCCCGGTAAGGACGCCATGCTGATGTGCGGAAGCGGTCAAAAATAGAGACCGTTGCACAGCCCAAGCCCAACGAGCATATCTACATATATTGTCAGCATACGATCGGCACCGAAAGCAAAATGAGGAGATGATACCATCGTCCAATAAAGCTCCTGCAAATGCGGATGACAATAAAAGCCATAATAAATGCTCGGGATAAAACTTCCAGTAATCAAGAAGACGATTCCAATATAGTCCAGCTTGTTACCGAATCTCGCCACGAGAGGTGAATGGTTTGATATTGCGTGGTAGGTAGCTGACATGCCGAGACATATAGCTGCGCCGGCAAAGAAGCAAGCGAATGCAAGGAGATCTCCTTGGGTGATGGTATCATATCGTGGTACAATGATGCGGAGGAGGGCGAATGCTAGCAGGATAAATCCAATGGCGGGTATCAGATGCGAAAATATATTGACAGATTCATTGTGAAGATAGGTGAGGCTGGCGAATGACTTGGCAAAGGAACCAGATGCTGGGCGATATCCGGACAAGATGTACTGATTGTCCTGCTGCCATGATGGAAGATCGTCCCAAAGGACGACCAAAGCCTCTTGGATTTTGGCCCCTGCGTCCTTAACGGCTGAGGTGACGGCGAGATCTATTTCCTCTGCTATGGACTTTCTGCGTTGTCGAGTTGTCATAGTGAATATAGAACGAATTTGATCTGAATATAGCAAGAGAATAGGGCCCTCTCCCACCTTTATATTAAAATATATTAGCAAGCTTTTGCCACAGAGAACTCGTCCGAATTCAAGAAACACGTTATAAAAGCATGAGCTTGGAAGACGTTGGGACACCAGCAAGGCTGTGCTTGGCGACGCCGAGGCTGGCATGTGCGAGTTGCGGTGGCCAATCAGCACGGACCCAGGCAAATGTTATCTCAGCCTTCTGTTGATGACATTTGAACGTCATTATTACCCCTCTAGGTCCAAACTCAGACTTTCAAATCCGAAGACGACGATGTCAAACAGAGCTGATGTCTAGTCGTGGAGGTCTAGGAGGTCGCACGCCCTCAGGGGCATGGAGTAGGCTCAAGCCTGTGAGTCTCGATCCGCTTGAGGCGATTGGACTGCCTTCGAAAGGCGACAACAGGTGAGGCTTAACTTGTGATTTACGTCGAAGCCAGATCTGACGCAATGACCAGGCTCCTGAACTTCAAGACTCAAGAGCAATACTACACGAAGATTGTCGATCGCTACATGAGCTTTTGCTCCAATGCCGGCCGGGGCGATGAGCTCCTCCGTCGCATGGCGCATCTCTCACTTCAGACGCGCGAGGGCAGTAGGCCAGAGCCATTGCCCAAACCTCTCACTGGCCTCGCGTCCTCCATCTGGGCCTCGCCAGCCGAGAAATCAACAGGTGCACCTCCCAAAACAGCTTTGACGACAGCTAAATCGACTGAAATCGACACGACCAAAGACCTATCCGTGCTGACGATGTCAATGCGCAAACTGCGTGAAGGTATTGTCGCCTCGAAGCGCGTCGATGAATTCTCTACACAGGTGTATATCTTCTGCATCCGGCTCTCGATTCTCATCAAGCATATGGAGTCCTATCATCCAGCACTCCTCCATCTTCTTTGCCAGATGCATCCTATCCGACCGCTGTCGCGGCTTGAACTGCAGGAATTCGCAGGCTACCTTGTTCTCGACCTCGCATGCCGACAGCAGGATCTAGCGCAAGCACATGCTGTGCGCATACGATATGGGTTGAATGACAAGAAGGTCCTTGCTGTCTTGGATGCATTGGTGCACGACAACTACTACGTCTTCTGGCGGGTAAAGAGGACCGTGGATGGCCACAAAGCGAAGCTGATGGAGTATGCAGAAGATGCCATGAGAATGCACGCCTTGAAATGTCTCGCAAGAACATATTTCACAGTGTCATTGCAGTTTTTGGAACAAATGACAGGATCGACGTGGGATGTCTTGGTCAAAGAGAACCAAGTTGGCTGGGAATTGAAAGGAGAAGAAGTCATTATTCGGAAACCGAAGACACGATGATTCCTATGAATTTGGAATATTGATATCAACTCGACATGACCTGGTTACCGCTTTCATTCCATGCCGGTTATTCCTCCCTGAATCTCTTTGCATACTAAGCTCACTCAGAGGTATCAATGGATGCTATCGGCGCAAAACGATGGCCCAGTGAATTGCGGACCCGCCATGTTAACAGTTTTACCCCACGGCCACGAAGAATATATACGCTGTACGAGGTCTTGGCATTGACACTGGAGGAGGGATGTGATGCCATGACGCCATAACACTCGTCGACACAGAACGTCGGGAATGGGAAGCTGCGCGATTTTTCCGACTCGGCAAAGGATAAACCTACTCACTTATTAATGGTTATCCCAGCGCTGATTTCCGGACTACCAGCGGCATGACGAGCTTCAACTTATGTGGCAGCTTGATGGTCTTTGCTGAATATCTCTGCGATGCATCTGTCAATGATTATAAATACAATCAGGTGCTCAACAGCTGTGGATGAGAAGCAGACTCAATAAATCGCAAATGAGACGTACTATGAACGGCGTTATAGGCTTATAGTAGTATATACCAACATACCACTAGAATCCCTTTATTCCTCCCTATATTGGGGAATAACTTAAAGCAATCATGGCACGAATGCGCCTGTCACCTGGCAAGACTTGCATGTTGAGATCCAATATAGGTGACGGGTGTGCGAGGCTGAAACAGCTTCTGACTGGCTATATCGACGTCGACATAGCTTGCTCACGGCACGCATATGTGAATCCTTCAGCGTTCATCAACGCAACAGCAATAATATCGATATCACATCTCATCATTCATGACGAGATTGCACAATCAGTCACACCAAAGCCGCAACTGCCAGTGGTACCTGGCATGATCTGAGCGCCTCCTCCGCGTTCCCCGCAGCCGCAGCCGCAACGCAGGGACGCGGGACGGCGCTCCGTCTACCGAGAGCTTCTAATATAACCCCAATTAACCTGAAGCGAGGAACACATTAAACAGACATCTTTTTGATGAGGTTAAGGATATCATAAGGTCAGGCATCTGACCAGTTAAGTGCATCTTGTTTATTCCGTCCATGGCGAGATCGTGCACGGGGTGATCATCTACTCTTGGACCGGATTTGCGGAGCACATACGTCTTGGGATAATTATTCAACGCCCAAGCACCGTGTCTGAGAAATTGCTATAAGGAAGTGGTACGCACAATGTAGGTTCTTTCCCATCTCGTCGGTCCCTCATTTTTCGAGTGTCCCACGTGGGTTTGCGTCCCGCAATCGCTCAAAATGCTGTCTTCCACGGTTCTCCTTGCTCTCCTAGCTCCTCTCCTCGCTCTTGCGCATCCTGCAAACAGGGACGTGAATCCCTTCCTGGGCAAGAACTTCTACGCGAATGGCCACTACGCCCAAGAGCTGGAGGAGACCAAGGCCGCGTTCCTCGCCCGCAATGACACCCTGAACGCTGCGCGCGTCACCATGGTCTAGAGGACCGGCACATTCGTTTGGGTCACCACCGTCTCCGGGCTCTCCAACATCCCGTCCGCCATCGCGGAAGCCCGCGCCGAGCAGCGCCGGACTCGCAAGCAGCAGATCGTCGAGCTCGTCCTGTACAACCTGCCCGACCGAGACTGCTCGGCCGGCGCCCCGGCCGGCGAGTTCTCGTCCGCCGACGACGGGCTGAACAAGTACAAGACGCTGTTCGTGGACGGCTACGCAAGGGAGCTGGCCAAGGCGCCAGACTTGACGTTCGCGGTCGTGCTCGAGCCGGATTCCCTCGGCAACGTGGTGACGAACCCGAACATCCCGCTCTGCGCCGATGCCTCGCCAGTCTATGAGGAGGGCATCGCATATGCCATCGCGAAGCTGCAGTTCCCGAATGTGCATCTGTACATCGATGCCGCGCACGGTGGCTGGCTGGGATGGGCCGACAAGCTTCCATTGGGCACGTCTCCTCCCCACCACCCTCATCCCTTCCCGCATCTCGGCCCTTCCACGCTAACCCGTCCGGGCCGCCGCCGTCTTCTCCCGCGTCGTCACGCAGGCGCAGACCCTGCAGGCGGGCGCCCAGATCCGCGGCCTCGCGACCGACGTCTCGAACTTCAACCCGTACGTCGCGCGCCCGCGCGCCCCGTACACCGCGTGGTGCAATGTGCGCGCGGGCTACGGCGCGCGCCCGACCGCGCGCGCGAACTCGGCCGTCGTGGACGCGGTTGTGTGGGTCAAGCCGGCGGGGGAGTCGGATGGGCCGTGTGGCGCGGCGGTGGGGGGCGAGGGGGCGCCGGGGGCGGGGGGGGTGGTGGGATGGGTATGCGCAGCAGGCTGTCGTGCTCGCGGAGCCGCCGATCGAGCCGGCTTGGAGGGAGAGGAAGATGAGGCTCTGGTAGATTGAGAAAAAAACATAGGATGTGCGACGGGTGTTCTTTGTGTATATTCGGTTTAATGGAGATATATATCTTGCGTATCAGAGATGGAGGCAGTGGCAGTATTTGAATTCAGCGGCTTGAGTGAAGAGAGAGAGAGATGCGACGGGGTGGCTGGAACCGTGGCGAACAGAACAGAGGGAGATGTGCCTCTCCTCTGGACAGCCAGCATGTTGCGGAACTGCGCGGATAGATCACATCGTCATGCATGCACATTGGTATAAGCGGCAGCAGAGGCCGTTGACAGAGAGAGAGAGAGAGAGAGAGAGCTCAGCGCAGTCGACAGGAGAGGACAGCGCAGCGCGAGCCTGCTCTCGAGGTCAGTTCAGCATCCCTATCCGCGATAGCTAGGCGTCGGCGTCGGGAGGGCATTCACGGGTTGGGTTCGCTCGCAGTTTACTACCACTCACCAGCAACCAACCACATGAAGACACACATACGACATCGAAACGGGTTCTTTGTTCTCTGTCTGCTGTTTGTATTCTCGCCTACGCTTCTGTTCTCGCACGACTGGCTTGATATCGATACAAGACCCCGAGACAGGCAGTGGAGGTATATCTATCTATCTTCATCCTCGCATCATCACATTCCCCCCCCCAACACTCTCTCTCTCAACAATCAGGGTATCTCCAAACATCAGTCTTTCCTCCCACCCATTCCCGGGAGTCCTTCCCTTCCCCTCCCCTCCCCTCCCCGCCCCGAAAAACACCCGCCGTCCAGTCCATAAACGTATATCATCAGGAGAAACAGTCAAAACGCCGAATGTGCCATGCCAGGCATGCATGCTCCAGTCTCGTGTAAAAACAACGCCGGGGGGGGATTCCCCAAAGAAACCGCCTGCCAGAAGGAACCCGCCGAACAACAAAAAAAAAGACTTCCTCCGTTTTGAGCTTTGTATGTTTTTGTCCAACGCCGGGACGTGGATTCAGTATCCAAAAAAGAAAGGAAAAAGGGTCCGAGGCCCCTGTGGACGGTATTATATATACATCATTAAAGCGTAAATATCCATGAATGGCCCATTAACAAAATCCCACGGAGTGTGGTCCTGGCTTATGTGTACGGCTGGAGTCCACTTTGGTTCCATGGCTTGAAGGTAGATAGATAGACGCGCAGTATGCTTGGCGCTCAGAAGGCTCTCCGAATGGAAGCGCCCCTCTGGCTGCCAGATTGTGGGCAGAAGGGATTCAGCAGGGACAGCTGGCTGGGAGTCACACAGCGTGCGAAGAGTTGCTGGACGCTCTTGGGCTGTCTTCGAGGCACAGAGCGTGGAGAGAGGTACCTAGGTACGGCGGACGCCTGCACGGGTACAGAGGGCTCCTTGGCTGGAGGCTGGGCTGCTGGGACCTGGTTATCCTCGGCAAGGGTGGTGGTGTCAGGAGCAATGGCGTCCACTGAGCTGACCGAAACGTATGAGTTGTCGATGGAGACGTAGGAGGAGGTTGGGTCCCAGTCCTTGGAGGATTCGGCGGGTTCAAAGTCCTCATAGGAAGACACATCTTCATCCATGACCTCGAATGGAGGGTCGAACTCCGAGGTCGAGTCGGCTTCGCTGGGCACTGTCGAGTCGTCGGAGCTATCAGAGATCATGGAGCCTTCCTCGGAGATGGTCGAGGCTGGCGAGAGCGCGGTGCTGCATACCTCCAGCTCCTCATCGACGAAGTCATTATCAGTGACCTCGATCGTTGGCACTGGTGACGCCTGCTTCGTGAAGCGTGGGCAGTTGATGATGCGATGGCGAAGCTCGTCCAGGGAAATCCTTCTTGACGGGTCCATCTCGAAAACCATCGCGAGGATCTCATTCAACTCATCGGATAATGGGAGAATAGATTTTAGGAAATGACGGTCCTCCATGTAGGCCCTGAAAGTGGAGTCCTTGGGGGAAGCAGACTTCCATGGATTACGGCCACAGGTCAGGTTGACCAGAATAACACCAAGGCTCCAGATGTCATTTGGGGCGCAGGCATAGTAGGGCATCCCGGATGATTGATCTTGACATTCTAGAAAATCGGGAGTGGTTAGTGACTGCAAAGGGGTCAAAGAAGAATATCACCGACCTGGAGACATGTAGAACGTGGAACCGCAGCCAAAGTCGGAAGAATAGCTGTCAGTCGTCGCCAATCCAAAATCGGCAAGCTTAACCTGGCTTCCGCCATCAGAGACCAAGATGTTCTCTGGCTTCAGATCCCGGTGGTAGACTCCCAGTCTATGGCAGTGGGCAACGGCATCCAGGATTTGTAAGAAAACAGCCTTGGCAGCCAAATCATTACCCACATAGCGGCCGCGCTCCGTGATGTTCAAGAAGAGATCTCCCTCTGGGCAATACTCCATCACGACATAGGTGCAGTCAGCAACATCAAGTATCCTCAGTAGGGAGACAATGTTTGGGTGCGCCGAAGCCTCGTAGTGGAGCTGCATCTCTGTCTGCTGGAAATATTGCTGTCGTGCATCCAGGGGAAGGCCATTGGCAGTGAACTTGTTCAGAACCTTGACGGCATATTGGATTCCTGTCAGAACATCCTTGGCCAAGTGGACGACTCCGTAGGCTCCTGAACCCAGGGTGTGGAGAAACTGCAACCTCTGGCTTGGATCGAAGTACTGGGCCTGGTCGAAGGCAGCTGGCGGTGGTGTTGCCGGCGGTGTAGGTGGGAAGTGCTGGAACTGCTGGACCGGCTGGGGAAAGTAGGCCGCGTTGGGGACTGGCGCATTGTATCCAAACGGCGATGGGGGAGGTGTTGAGAGAGGAGCCTGGAAGATGGGACACTGGGCCACTGGAACCGGCTGTGGAGCGCAGGCCTTCTGGGCTAGGTCTGAATAATACGAATCACCTCGGGGCGAATTCCTCGGGGAGTGTTCCTGGATCACCGACGGCTGGAACTTGTTGAAAGTGGTCGACATCCCGCGTGGCCTGTAGAGATGGTCGACATTCTGCATGGCCTAAGAAAAGGGTCCGATGGTTCGAAAAGTTTCCTGTATATGGATGGGGGGTTCGAAGGAAGAGAAAGGGTCCTAACAGAAGAAGTCTGAGAAAGGAACGAAGGGAGCGAGGTGAGAGTTGGTGTTTTGGCGGATGGCAGGGTCGTCGTGGTAGTAGATGAGAGGAAGTGGTGATGACGGAGGGTGAAGCGATAAAGAATGTGGGAGATATGTAGATAGAGGACGGGATAGCTAGATATGTGGGTGGTGGGTGGGTGGGTAGGTTGTGTCAGGTGACGCCAGTTTGAGCGATGAATGTGTGGCGGTGGGAAGAGGGAAAGGTAGTAGCAGTCGTAAGTCAGGACCAGAAGAAAGCGTGGCTGCTGGAAATTATATGAAGGAATATGCGTCTGTATGTAAATATGTATGTACATATGTACATATGTAGGCAGGCAGGCAGGAGGTGGCGTTTGAGAGGAGGGAGAAGGATGATGTGGAAGTGGAAGTGGAAGGCGAAAGAAAAACAAGAGCTAACGAAAGCCAGGGTGGGTGTTTAGGTGTGCAAGACGGGGGCGAGACTCGACTAGGCTAGAGTAAGTTATTATAGTGAGTATGAGTGGAGTATGTGCGTACTTCGTCAGATGCGTAAGAAGTAAGAAGTAAGATGAAGAGGGAGAGGGAGTGGATGGGGCAGCGGGCGGGGCAGCAGGGCGTCAGGGCGTCGGGGCGTCGGGGCGTCCTGGGAAGGGAGGGGACAGCTCTCGCTGTGTGGCTGTATGACGGCCTAAGCTGTACGAAGTACTCCGTAGGTATGTGTGTACTGTGTCCACAGTGGAAGTGGAGCACTGCACGTTGTTGGTATGTACATGCATACATACGTAGGTACATGCATACATGCATACGGAGTGCTGAGGATGAGGTATCTATGTACCTAGGTATGTACAGTGCGTGTCATGGTTCGTGGTTCGTGGTTCGTGCACATGCCCATACTAAATCCTGTATAATCCTGTATGAGTGCTAGTGCATTTGCAGCGACGAGTGGGAGTGGCGCGAGCATGCGGAGAGAGTGTGGAAGGAATCCGATCCGACGCTAACCTCGAAGCGCCAAGCGTCGAAGGGAGAAGAGAGATGGACTTGGTCGGTTCTGGTCGCTTCGCTGGCCAGCACCATCCACCATCCCGGAAGCGGCCAAGTGCGCGCGGCCTGCTGAGGGAGGGAGCGAAGGCTCTGCATGTCACTCACACATCCAATTTGGGAGTCAGACTCACACCTATCTACCTATGTACCTACTCATCGCCTCCCGAGTGGAGAATGTACTGTATGTATGTATGTACCCACCTACCTACTAGACGCCTACCTACTACTACCTACCTACTGTACTCCGTATTGGACTATGGGCTATGAGTATGGGGATGGAATGTCACCAGCACTTTGGTATGTACGAGGCAGAGCTACATACACAGGTACGCAGAATACGGATACACTGCGAACTCGAGCTGCGTACGTAGAGGGCTGCCTACGCACTACGGCGTCGCTGGAGGAGGGGGAGGGAGGCGTGAGGAAGTCCTCACTCAGCCAGGCTGAGTCTCTCCTTTGACACCCCCCTCCCCTCCTCTCAACCTCAACCTCCCCTCGCCCGCCTCGCCCGCCCTACTCCCTACGTACACAGCTGGAATCTCCCGTCGCCGTCGCACTGCGCACCCCTCCCCCTAAGCAGCAATCGTGAGGCGGTCTGCAGCACAGCGCGTCGCAGCAGCCTCGCCATTGGTGCGTCGAGCCTCGCCTCGCTCTGTCCCATCGCGCGCCAGGGCTGCAACGACGGCACACAGCAGAGCAGGGCGGACGAGACATGATCGGTCACAGAGGCGGGATGCAGTGCACTGCAATGCAACCATCCAATGACGCTGCGGGGTGGCCAGATGGCGCGGGCGTGTGAGGTTCGTGTGGGAGGGGACACGGGAAACACTGCGCTGCGCTGGGGAGCACTGGGGAGGGAGACAGCAGATACTGCAGCAGATACTGTGCCGTACCATGTGGAGGGGTGCTGGGGCCGGCCGGCAGGGTTGGTGCACTCAGTGACTGGCGGTCAAGGGACGCCTGCGACTGGAGGTGGGGGGCTGGATTATTGTGTGAGCTGTGCAGTGGTGGGTGTGGCTGGCTGGCTGCTGATGCCACGGATTACTCTACGCAGTGTTGCTTGCAGGAAGAGGAGGAGAAGAAGAACAAGAAGAAGAAAAAAAAGTAGTACATACGGATGGATACCTACCTAATCTGCAATCTGCACTCTGCACTGGCTTGCAATAATGCTACGGTGCGCTGCAGAGCACCACAGAACACAGAACACTTGGACGATGCGATGCACGAGCCTTCCCACACGAGTGGCTTTTTTCTTTCTCTCTTTCGTGGCTAACTGACTGGCTGGGGCTACTTGCATGCTGTGATAGGTTGATTTTCTAATGCAGACAACGAGGATTTCATCGCCCTGTGTGTGTGAGAGTGAGTGAGGTGAACGGTGGCCTGCCGAAGGAATTGCCTCCTTTATTCATAACGTGTACATAACGTAAATGCGATCAACATGAGCATCAATAACCGCCGACATCTCCGCGCGAGGAGATGGGAGGATGCTGTGGTTGGCTAGGTATTGTTTTGCCGTGGCATTTGATATTGTTGACTCGGGCGCTGTCAAGCGGCTTCAGACTGCCTGTCCATAATTGGAATCAACAATAGCATGTCTTCGAACAATAGGTAGCGCCACAACCAGGCTGCTGGACGTCTGCCGTCTCCTGCATGGTCGGCTAGCCCGTCGAGGTGTTCTTCGAAATCCGAGACCGCCGAGTCGTCCGTCGTCATCCATCCATCCATCATCCGTCATCCTTCGATCCCAGCATTCCTGGAAATCTTGGCTGTGTCAGTACCTTAGGTAGTCATCCGGCTCAAAATTGGCGTTCACAGAGATCCATGCCGCAAACGTGGAGTTGGAACTGGGAGCGAGCTTAGCTCGGCTCATGAATATTGTCAATGCTCCTTTTTTTTTTGGCTCGTTCCATTCCAGATCCTGCTCACTCATTGGTAGGTCGCCATGGCTTCATAACGGTTGCGTTCCAGACGGAACTCCCCTTGCCTCTCTCGGAGCCTTGGCCCTCCTCGACAGCATGATTCACACAGTAGACACGGCAGAGGCATGCTCTGTCACTTCTTGAAACTTCCAATATGATGCCAGCTCCCAACAGACACTTGGTACTGGCGGGCTAACTTCGAGGCTGGGATCTTCCAGATTGTCACTCTGTCGAATGACTGCCGTTGCACCATGTGCATGACGAGACATCCTATCGCCCAGGTCCGTATGCCAGCCTCTTGCTCTTGACGAGGCGTTGTGTACGTACCGACTTAGGACTTGGTCTTCAGGCCAACAGGGACCACTTCGTACATCGGCGAGTAGCAAATCTGCAGATCTGTCGCAAACATGAATTCACACATCACACCGCTGCATCTGTGGGTCCACTGTGTCGTAGCGTAGCATATATACATACCTAGCTAGGTAGTGTTAGTCGCTCGAAAAGCTCCACAATGGACTTTATCCACAGAGCACGGAGTAGTGCAAAACTCAACCTGAGCTTGATCAAGCGGATCCAAGCGCATCTTGAAACCCAACAACCAACAACCAAGCTTACCGCGTAAGGTATGGGGGATCAAGAATAGCATCAATCTAGCTTCCCACCCAGATTGTTGTCGACAGACCATCAAATTTCGTGCTGCCGCTTGCAACCTTATTTTTCGCATGCACAGACCTCATCGACGCGCGGGCTCTTGCTCGATCGGCATAAGGAGGCGCGGGAGATGGGGAGTGTCGAAGTAATCTCGATTTCGAGTTGTCATCGCGTGGGGCGAGCTGGCGAGGTCGGAAATGAAAGTCTGAAGGAGAGATCTGGACTCTTCGAGGGACTGACTCCGTGTCCGTACGGAGTAAATGCTGATGTGGCCAGTAAAATTTGACGCCTGACGTTTCAGGGTTTTATTGCCGTCTTGTTCCAACTTCCCTTGTGTCCAGAATCAACACAACAGCACACAACTCTATCTGTAAATGCTCCGGATCCTTCGGACGCCACACGTCAATAGATCGTAGATTTGCTTTGCACTCAGATGCGCATTAGCCGTGTCCAACGCCTCTCCTCTAACGATCCATCTCCGGCTTCTGAGCCAGCTTCGGTCACCTGCCTCGTGGGAAAAAAAAGACCTGTCCCATCGACTGTTCAATCTTCAGAGTCGGCTGTTCATGGCCACGATCATCAGTGGTACTCTGCATCAGTAGCTTCCCCACCCGACGTCTGTTTGCATCACAGTCTATAGTAGGTAGTGGTACTGTACCTCCGGAGTATGGTGAGAATAGCCGCTGTTCAACGACGGCCATGCCATGATTCACAGTCCGCTTCCATCGATCGTGCTTATCCGTTATCAGTGCATGAATCATGAATGTGAGAAGGCAGATGCATGCTGGCATTGTTGTCATCTAGAGCTTCCTTCTGTCTGTCCCACAGCATTCGGCCAAGAGAATGCAATATGAGATCTAGATTGCTCGCTGCAGGCTAAACCGAAGTCAGCTATCTCTCATATCACCACTGTACTGTAAAGGGTGTGGGATATTGCATCTTCAACCTCGGGCTAAGAGTGTTGGCCCGTCCAAGCTATCAATGAAACGAACGCAAATGGCAATGAGCTCCTTCAACCTCGAATCTCCCGCCCTGAGTTGCGCTCCGGTGGCAAATGTTGGTGCGGGATTCAAAGAGCGGTAAGGCTCGTAACCCAAAGCCTAGAAGAATATTGGATTCTGAGAAGTGATGGCTCAGAAACCACAACACGCGGCAACGAGCTTGGGATGCGCCGATTTGGGTATACCGTCCATGAACATGTGTCGCTATCCGCATGTACTGCCTATCTCGGACAAATCGATCAGCGGCTGATATGTGATGTATCCCTTTTTCCCAAGACGGCAAATGTGAGGTTGGTCAACCGTCACGATACTTTTGTATCATGTATGATCTCTCAGAATCCCTCCACGGTGACGTGCAGAAGTGACAGGTCCATATGTAGCAGATACACACTACATAACTGCTGCTTGACTGCATTTCGCTTGCACGGTACATGTATTCGCTCTGGAGGCAAATCCCTGCCACGAGGAAGCCAACGATAATTCCATGCCATGTGGTCAGTCCCGTACATGCATAATGTACGCGACATGTGATATGTCACTTCTTTAATTCCCATTTGCATCAGGAATGCTATGACTGCGCATGGGAAGGAAATTCCGCTGCCCCAGTGCTTCCATTCAAGATGCGCGCACTCGTATGAAGTCGAGGTCAACTTTACGAAGCTCTCTGGAGATCTAACATCACGTGCCGAGAAAAGGGATGAGCTGAAGTCAGCTGATCTAGCGTTGACTTGCGTCTGCAGCTACAGCTGCATCCAATCTGTATGATCTTCCAGGGTAAGACGCTGTAGGTCGATTTCAAATGCGGAGCAGTATCTATGAAGGCGGTTTTGAGATCTGCGGCACTGTTGCAAGGTCTTCAGCGTCTTGGATGTGAGTTTCTGGAGACTGATGGCCGAATCTTGAGCGTGATGCTTCCGACGGATTGCTAGACCTTAGGCACTACACTTACCTATTGCCAGGTCCTTCGAGGTGAAGAGCTATAGGCGAATCTTCAACTCCTTAACAACGTCTCTTTCCCTACCTTAGCATCGGTAGAAATCTTTTAAGCCAGGACTGCAAATGTCTCTAGATGTTGTAGAGGTCTGCATGTGTCAGTTCCATCAGATTCGTCTCATCGTTTCCATCCTTATCCCCACAAGGCTTTCCTGAACTCTCCCACGCACTCTTTCTCATCTTCCATCAACGAAGGACAAGAAGAAAACTCACGCGAAATGGCCTGCCTCTGGCAAAACCACTAAACTCGAATCTACAATCTGTTTTCCATCAGCACAGTTTCTCTCCCTCCTATGCAGCTGCTCAAAGAACCCGCCATGTCCCCAATATGCCCCGCAACCTCCCCATCGGCCAACTCCTCATGATCCCATCCCCATCCCCATACACACCCACAGCGCCCTCTCCAGATCCTCGCTCAGCGCGGGAATTTTATCAAAGTCGCCCTGATCCCACTCCGGCTTTCTAGCCTGCATCTCGCCCGGCCGCTGGGAGAACAGCTCGTATCATCGTATCATCGTGGCGTTGGCGAGATATCTAGACACCCTGCTTTCCCGTGCAATTAGGTTGTCAACGAACTGCAGCTTCGCGATCGCAGTGATGTCGGCTTAGCTCTTTTCGGGTCGAAGTTGGCACTAAAGGCGAAGAGCCTCTCCTCTCCTCTCCTCCCTCTTAGGTGCTGCCATGGCGAGGAGAGGAGCAAGGCGGTGTTGGCACCATCAGACCAGCTGATAATATTAGCCTTCTCTGCCTTTGGGCGGGAAGGCGAGATGAGGGCATCCTTGGTGGAGAGGATGAGAGCGGGATCGAGAGATCATCGGTTGAGCGGCTGTGGGCCTGAGTGTCGGCTACGATAGATGGTTGGGAGGGGGAGAGGAGTGGGATCAGAGAGATGTACTATTGTGAGGAGAGGTAGGTGGAGGAGGTGAGGTGTAGTATGAGTTGAGATTTGAGGACTGTGGAGAGAGTAGAAGAGGGAGGTGTTGTTGATTACGACAGAGGCGGAGAATTTGTTAGGTGGGAGGACAGGAGTTGCCGGGGGAATCACGGTGCAATGTAAGGTGTTGGTGATGGGAAAGGTTTACTTTGGTTGGATTGCTCATAGCTATGGAGCAAAAGGAGGAAGGATGATAGAGGGGAGAAATCTCACTCATCTCGTGGTGTGTTATGTCACGGGATCTAATGGTTTCCGATAGGGGTGTCAGCTGATGCCCTTAAGCGAATAGGGGTTCTGCCTTTGTTTGCGATTCCTTCCACGTACCTGCAGGCCCTTCAACAACGGTATGCGTAATAAAGCGGAAACAACGCCTAATAAATGCAATTGCTGTTTTTAAAACCTTTGTATTTCCCTATTTTGAAAAGGACGCAACTTGATATTGTACTTAGCGTCCCATTTCTCACGTTGGCATGAGTGTTTTTTAATGTGAGTAACTAACTATGCCATATTATAGGGGATAGGCTATTCGCAGTTGCAGAAGGCAATGACTTCAGAAGATGCAATATGAGTTACAGAAGTGGATGAAGGGTAGTTAATATGCATTTTTACTAAAGCTAGGGATGAAACTGCAGCAATCAACAGAAGGCTTTGTTCTCATGATGAGAAGACCATCGGTAGCAACATTAGACGGCAGCCGACAATTCATTTAAGGCACAACATTTCACTTTCTGAAGCCTGCAATGCTGCGCAATGGCGGCATATCACAGGCGGCGCAAAGATCAACGACAGCGACGGAAAACAACAAAGGTTTAATAACAACGAATTTTTATTTCCTGTCCTTTCACTGGCCTGCTTGCATGAGCTAACGGTTTCCTTAGAGACAATAAAAACCTTAGTCTTGCTATATCCATCCAGCTTCCCAACCTGTTCGAGAACGAGGTAAACCCAGAATGCCATCCGCTACTTTGGATTAGGATGATGAATGCGATGCTCGAAAGTCTTAAGAGGCACCATACGACGAGTGACTTCAACGACAATGACGAAATAAGTGGTTGATGCCATGTCCGCGATGGGACGTAGCATTTCCAGTTTGAAGATCAAACTAACCACGAATGCGGAGAGTTGGCTGCTCGACGGTTATCCATGTCTGATTGAGACGAGACAACGCCATATCCTTAGCTTGTTCAAGGGTAAGCGTATGATGTCTGCTGTAAACGTAATCCCAGGACTTGCCCTCCTTACGCATCATCTCAACAATATCCCGATAAACCACAGCAAAGGTGACCCTAAGGCTACTAGCAGAGTTGGATTTACCAACAGCAGCGCAGTGATTGCCGAAAGCAAGCAAAATGTCTCTCTTGTAGAGCGGAAGCTCCTGAGCAAGCAACCCGTCTGGGCTTGGGGTGTAGGGCGACATCATGATGGGATTGTGGCTGTTGAAAGCGTCGATTGTTCCTCTGTTGTCAACAAACAGGACCATTTCCTTGAGGTTTGGCATGGCGCGGAAGAGGTCACGAGTTAGCATCTTGGTGGTATCGCTATATGGAAACGCGAAATAGCGGATCTGGGAGAACTCATAATGGAGCTGCATCTTCGAGTCAGAGTTTCTCGGAAGATAGGTGAGATTGGCGAACATAATCCTGTCGATCTTGAAATTGACATAGATCTGCGCAGGGGATCTCTTCGTTGGGAAGACAACCTCATACTGACGACGAGCTTCCTGACGAGACTCATAGCACACGACAAGAAGCAAAGGTGGGATGGCGTTGGAAACGAAACGGGTGTCCTTCTTAGGGAAGACCTGACGCCTGCCTTTGCCTGGCTCATCAACCCAACGATCATAGATCTTCTTGATTTTAATTTCGACGATGCGAGGCCCTGGGAGGAGGAGCTGCCAGATCTTGACACGGACCTCGGGTGGCAAGTGCTTGAAGTAGGCAAACTCAGTGACAGGAGCCGCAACAGAGTATGGACTGGTCATTGATGATGAGGCCACCGTCGCCACTGATGGAATATTGCTGCCATCAAAACCATGGGAAGCAACATTGGTAGGGACCATCGCAAGATTCGCTGGCACGTTTCTAGAGAATGCATTAACGGTGGTGTTAGATCGGCCCATATTTGGATTAGCAAAAGCAGCGTTTGAAGCAAATGCATATGGATAAGCCTTCGTATAAGAAGTGCCTGGAAATTGCTGGTACGTCGCAGAACCCTGAACAGACTGTTGTGGCTCAGCCGGATATAGAGCCTTAGACACCCAAGAGCTGGAGCTGTCTTGACTAGTGGGATGGTGATTTCTGGTGAACTGAGCAGAGCCTGAGGTGGACTGGTAAAGCTGAGCTTTATATGAATGAATAGGCTGGATGCCGTGTTGATTAGTGACAGTCGGATGCTGGATGGGACCAGGGAACATATATCCAGTTGCTGGGGAAGCTCTGTTCAACTTGGCAGCCGGATGCTGGACGGGGCCGGGGAACATATATCCAGATGCTGGGGAAGTTCTGTTCAACTTGGCGGTCGGATTCTGGATGGGGCCAGGGAACATATATCCAGATGCTGGGGAAGTTCTGTTCAACTTAGAGATTGGACGCTGGATGGGGCCAGAGAACATATATCCAGATGCTGGGGAAGTTCTGTTCAACTTGAGCGCAGGCGAGAAATTATCCAGGGAAGCATGATCATACTTAAGAGCTGGGTTGAGATCATGGCCGAGCTGAGCTGCATCAGGAAATGGATTGGCGTTGATCCTAGAAGAGATGATGCTACTGTGAGGCATCGAAGCTGGCGTAGCCTGTGAGAGAGTCGGAGCAGTAGACTTGGAGCGATAGGCTCTAGGGTTGTCCATGATGGTATCTCGTGAACGGCTTGGGTTGGGTGGTTGCTCCATATGTCAACAGTGCGTTCGATGTTTAGATCGAAGATTGTATATATGGGAGCGGGAGATCTACCTATGATATCTTGTTAGCAATGTTATATATTTATATACATATCGAGGCAAGGTAAATACATACCACTTGAAGATGATCCTATGATCGATCTTGTCAACAGGGGGATTTTGATGTTGATTGTTAAGAAAGAGAAAGTTCGAACTTTACGAAAAGTTCGAACCTTTATATTTACAATACAGGTTGAGTGAATTTCGTAGATTCACCTATTTCGAAGCGACTCGCGAAGCAGTGCGCAAAAGAAGGACAATAACAAGTAAAATAATATTCACCTATCTTATTCACTTATTCGAATGTGAACGTGAGACGCATAAGGCAGCGACATAAGGAACTTAGTGAATAATGAGAAGCTAAAAATGCATTATTCACCTTTTCTCATTTACATATTCAAAAGTAAGTCCGCAAGGCCCTTAGTAAGTATAGATTGTAATCTTTATGTTCCATATTCAAATGCACAGTGCAAGTTGTAATAAAGACCATTTTATCAAGTATCTTAGTTTCTCCCTAGATTCCCTTTCCCATAATATCGATTGTGTGCTGAAGGCCTAAGCCAAATCCCCTTTTTGAAAATAGTCACCACCATTGTCCTAACCCCTTTGTTTAAAGCAGCAGTTTTCTCCCTTCCTAGCCCTTAAATGATGATAAAGGAGAAGTAGACAATGAATCCATTGTATAGAAACTGTTGCTATGTTAGATTCGTCTTTATTTAAGTGGAATGAGGGATTGCTACTAACAATTGTAAGTCCATGAAGAAAGTGTAGCTTCATGGTTAAGAGATGCTCCATGATTGTGTCTGTCTCGACACTTCTTGGCAGGATCTGACTTCAATTGAAAAGAACTGTGTACAAGATCTTTAGAGGCCGTGTGCTTCCTTTATCCTGATTGTATGCTGCATATGCTGCCTCGATAATCCTTTTAGGCTTGTCCATACGGAACAACACCTGGAGGTCGTGAGCGCTCATCTGGAGGATCTGGATCACGCCAATCTCCTTAAGCTTGAACTTTTCCATTGTGTACTTAGTGTGGTGAGATCTCTGATCGTCAACTAAGAGTATTTCTTGTAAGCAAGGGAAGCACGTGAAGAATCCTTTAGTAATGTGTTTTGCAGTATTCTCTGTCAAAGCAAGATGGGTAATCTGGCAGAATGTTGAATGGAGTGTTGAGGAAGTTGACTTAGGAAGAAGCCTTAGACAGTTGAAGAGAACTGTGTCAGTTGAGAAGTTTACCATCAAACGACCTGGAGACAGTCTGTCTGGGAAAGCCAATGAAAAAACTTTCAAGGCCTCGTAACGAGACTCTTGACAGACAGCTAAATTTGCGATTTGAGGATTTTTCGTGCATTGGAAGGAGCTCAAATTGCCCATTGAGAGCTCTTTGGTTCTTGGCATAAGCTTCACTTCAACAATACGAGGGCCAGGAATATTGAGGCTCCATATCTGCACACGAATTTCGACTGGCAAGCTCTTGAAGAGCCTGAAAGACTCGATTGGTTTCTTGACTGAAAAAGGACCGATAGATGGTGCAGCCACAATAAATCTGTTCACAGCTGCTGTAGCCATTTCTGCGATTTCATCGCGAGTTGCGTTGAGTGAAGTCATTGCAAAGTATGCTTGGCTGAACTTATGAGAACGATTTGCGGGAATTTGAGTAATAGTGAGAAGAAATGCTCTAGCATAAGGATCTAGGATGATCGTCTTAGGAAAGTTAGGTAGTTTGATAGCCTCTAGCAAGGATGTCTTAGTTTCTCCTTCCTGCCCAGGCTGAGAGGATGGCTGATGTGAAGTCATTGACGACATATTGGTATGCAACAAGTTGAAGAAGCTGGAAGATGATTGGTATGAGGCTGAAATGATTATGAGGATCTGTTGAAGATTAGGATGTTGAACGTGTATGTGAACATTGACTGCAAACTTACAGTGAGCTCTAATGGATTATCAGACTAGAAGTCAAATCGAAATCGAAGTAAAAGTTGATGAATGTATAGTGTGAACTGTGCCAAGGTTAGGATATGTATGTGAACATAGATTGCAAACTTACAGCGAGCTCAACGGAGTGTCAGACTAGAAATCAAATCGAAGTCGAAGTAAGACGTTGACGAATGGACAGTATGAGCTGTGCTAAGATTAGGATATATATGTGGACATTGACTGCAAACTTACAGCCCGTGAGAACAGATTACCAGAGTAGAAGTCGAAGAAAGCGTTGATGAATGGATAGTATGAACTATGTCAAGGTTAGAATATGCATGTGAACATTGATTGCAACCTTACAGCTGGTAACAACGGATTGTGAGACTAGAAGTTCGAGTAGGTCATTGATGAATGGACGGTGAACTACTCTTGAGACGAGAACGCTTGTCTTAGAAGGAAAGTTCGAGACGTGTAGTGTTGATGATTGAAGGACACTTTAATCTGAGCCAAGGTCCCGGTCCATCTAAAGTTGAATGGAAAGATGAGCTGTGCTTGGTGCGAGAATAGTTGTTTTTGGAAAGAAAGCTCAAGATATTCGCTGTTGACTGATTGAAGGACCCTTTAATCTGATGTCAAGACCGTGATGGATTTGAAATTAAATGATGTCTAAGTCACTGCAAGAGTGCAGCGTTGAAGATATAAATAGAGGAGATGAAAGGTAATTGCAGACCTTTGTAGAATTAAAGTGAAGACGATGGTGAAGGATAGTCAGGACTTTGGAGATCAACAATATTCTATGGATTTGGAGTTACTACTCTGAAGTGCTTATTACTGGAAGCTTCGACGGTTGGCGATTCTGCGCTGCAAATTGTAATATCACTGTGGCTTGTGTCACCTCTACAAGATTTGTTTTCTCAAGACATTGTGAATTGATGAATTTTTGTGAAAAACAGTTATATTCCGAGAGCCATCCATTTCTTTGTTTGCAACCTTAATGCCTTTCCGCCCTTTCGTCACGTTTCATATTTTCTACCTCTTCAATGTCGATTGTATCAGAAGTAGCCACAAAGGAATTGAGAGAAATGCCTCGAGAGATGCTCTCAAATCACATTCCGTATTTCAAAGTCCAGGTATCGGCAAATCTGCCCATAATCAATCTCATTCGGGCAGTCTATTCAAAGAAAAACTCGAGCGCAAGAGATCTTCAATGGTGGTGGCTTTATCTTGAGGACGTCTTCGTAATAGAACTCCCACCTGTCTTGAACAAGGCGTTTAGTTTCAGACAACCATGAAGGCATACGGATATATCCTTCGTCATAATGGTAGATGCTCAATTTCTGCAGGCCGGTTCTGAGGGAGCGATGTCTTTTATCTTGGACCACAAGTATTGTTTCGAGACTTGAAAGACTACAAAAATCCCGATAACCAAGGGTTCGCGCTGTGGTGTAAGGTGCAGCAAGCGAGCGAATGCGAGAGAAAGATTTCCACAAAGCCGGGCACTTTTCAGCCAATTTGAAATGGCTATTGCTATTGATGAAGACAGTGTCGATGGAAAAGTTTATGTATGTCTGTGCCGGGGTCTTTTTGGTAGGGAAAGCTAACTCGTAGATCTTCAGAGCTTCATATCTTGACTCTTGGCAGACAGCCAAATTTGTTATTGGATATCTTGTGCTCAAGATCCTGATTGGCTTGTAGACGCGCTTGATTCCAATTATTCGAGGACCAGGGAGATCGAGCTTCCATATCTGCAGGCGGATTTCAGCTGGCAGTTTATTGAAGAGGTGAAACTCTGCGATTGGATGATCGATGTCGGATGACTTTCCTTTTCCCCCAATATTTCCATGCACAGCCTTGTTTTTCTTGCCATTTTGATCACAGTTCGTGTGTCTTTAGAAAGGTATCATGAAATTGAGGTTTGTCTGGCTGTTGTGGGTGAGATTTAGATGAACGCTCGTGGCCCTAATAGTCTTAATAATGCTTATTAGTTTATATTTGCATATTATGATGCAGAAGGAAGCATACCAAGGCAATGAAATGCAGGAGAATAGTTTATGAGGCGATTGGCTGAAAGCACTTGGGCTCGTTGTTCTGTCTCTTGTGAGTTGATGGCCATTACCTTTCAGAATAGTGCTTACAATGTTCAATAAAGCTCAAGTGAATTGATCAAGTGAGAATCTATTCACAAATTGCTCCTAATATTGTTAGATTATAGATCTAAACGATTCATGGAACAAGGCATACTGAATAGACTGAAGAGAGTGAGGTGCGCTTCGATCTGATTATAAAAGGCTGTCTGAATAGGCGTTTATGATGGTAATTGGGTAAGGTGATAGTTAAAGCTGTCGCCTGAAGAGGAAAAAGTATGCGAGGGTCGTGGAAATAGATATGAAGGCGGAGGAAACTTCGAGGACCGAGGGGTGTCTCTTTGATGTGAAGGTAAATCTTAAACACTGTAGTCAGATATGTAAATCTTAGACTAGATTTTCAAAGGCGAGACGCTGCGTCGAGACCATCGGAGGCGAGGCATTGTAAATACAAACAGCTAACTGAATTACATATAAAGCATAAGGATAGCAGAACTTAAATCATCACAAGATAGAAAGGACATAACAAGAAAAGCAAGAGTGGCCCGTTTCTTAGAACAGTAATCTACGAGTCTGCTCAGAGCGCCGCATGCGAGAATCGAATACAAGGCCAGGCTAACTATAGCATATAGCCAGAAGGCCAGAAGATCAGCCAGTCGCATCTATGCAGTAATTGTTGAATAAAGGATTTCTGCCTGTAGGCACCGGAGGATCCTTGGGAATATGAGAATCTAGGAGAATCTTTAGATTCATGCATGGAATCATCCATGCATGAATGACCGGCCTTTGAACCTTTGCTTCAGACTCTCTATATTATGAGAAACCCATTCTAGATTTTAGATTGTTTACAATTCAATGATTCTACTTTCACTTCCGCTGAGCTATCTGGTGATGACTTTCTACAGTAATCATGTAGTAAATTAATCGTAGGCTCCTAAAAGGAGCCAGCTCTTCGATTGGCATACCCTTCGTTCAGCAGAGTTTGTATATACAAGCTCATCACTGCATCAAGGCGGTAAGGTTGGGTAGGACCCATGTGATCGCCGGGCGAACACAGCAATAAATTTGCCCGAATCGACATCCTGACAGTGAAGAAACGGATTGACGGAAGAAAAGGTCGAATTTTAGGACATCAAAACCCTCAACGCTCATCGACTCGATATATGCCTGTGCGAAGAAAATGTGCATCGCAGTCACTGACCGTACTGCATATCAATCAATGCCTGGTTTTATACCTGTCATTACCTACAGATCTCCCTCCTCCACGAGAAATACCGCACTTCCGCTTCCAGGCCTGCTAACAACCACCGCTCCCCCCTTTTGCTCTTCCGTCAACGTCCTCTTACTATAATACTCCTTCTCCCACGCCTCCCTAACGGCATCAACCTTATCTGCCGGCACAAGATGCACACTGCAGCCACCCCATCCCGCACCCGTCAATCTGCTACCATAGCTTCCCGCCTTCCTGGCAATCTGGCAGAGCTCGTCGAGCTCGGGACAACTGCACTCGTAAAGAGTCCTGCAGCTCTCCTGTGTCTCATTCATCAGGTCGCCGAGCTGGCGATTATAGGTCTCCGTCGAATCACCTGCATCCTGTGCCAGGTGCTCAGCTGGGTGTTCTAATAGCTCGATGAACTTCGAAACACGCAGCGCCTCGGAGAAGACGTGTAGAGCACGCTGGCGCAGCTTGAATCTATTGGCACGAACGGGGAAGGTGGATTCATAGCGTTGTTCAAGCTCTGGGACGGTCAAGCCAATGACCTTGGCGATTTCTTCACGCGTGTAGCCCTCTTCCTGTGTAAATGTGGACTTGACGAGCTCAACGAGTTCTTGCAATTGCTCGTTCATGGGCTTGTCCGAGTTACGTTTGCTGAAGTATGCCTTCTGAAAACCATACAGACTGATACCGAGTGGGCCAGAATCGGCTGGTAGAGGCTCGGTGGTCTCATTCAGGAGCGCATGGAGATAGGCTGCAGCGAGAGAGCACTCGACAACGCGCAAATTATAGCACACTGGACCAGTCACGTGCTTGTCGGCTGCAACGAACGACTGTGCAATAAGGAAGGTGAGCTCTGGGCTTGTCTTTGGGAAGTGAACAGGGCGAGCTGAGAGTTGTGGAACAAATGAGACATAGAGGGCGCTGCCGCGAAGGGAGAGAACAGAGGCCGATTGATCCATGCCACCGGAGTTGACACCAACGGCTCGCTCGGCGACGATGGCGATCTCAGTCAGATCCATCTTGGAGACATCCGAAATGCCATTGGCGACCATGACTGCGAGGGCGCTGCCGCTGACGAAGGCGGCGCTGCTGCTGAGGCCACCGCCCGCTGGGACTGAGCCGTCCATGAGAACATTCATATATTTTGGCTTGAAGTTATCGCCATATGTCTTTCTGAGAAGTTGCAAGGCACCCTTCAAACCGCACTTGAAGTAATTCGTCCACTCATGCACCTTTGAGTCGATATCAACGCTGTCGAACGGGATGTCGAATTCATGTGCTGGGAACTTCTCAGGCTCAACATTGGAGATGCGGATCTTGAAAGTTTTCGAAGAGGTTGAGGCGGATTCTGTGGGGCAAGACACGGCAAATATGGCATCTGACGTAATTGCCATAGGCAAAACTGGATATAGGGAGTAATCGATGTGTTCGCCGATGATATTCACACGACCAGGTGAGCGGGAGACGAAGGCTGCGGGATGTCCATATGTCGACTCGAATGTGTTAAGAAGATGGCCCCATCGCTTTGTTTGCGAAGGTAGTGCATCGTGAGTATAGATATCCTTCAAGGACGTAGCCACGGGGACTGTGCCGGCCATATTTAACGCAATGGAATCCTCGAAGGGAAAATGGCAGGGCAGAGTTGAGATGCGTCCACGACGTCAGACGAGGCTTATCGTCGATAAGGCTTTCTTGTTTCACACTTGAAGCTTCACAACGGATGACACAGAACGTCAAGCACTGGCTATCAAGGAATATGAGGAATATGACAAGGAATGAAGAAGAAGAAGAAGAAGAAGAAGAGGAAGAAGAGGAGGAACAAGAAGAGGAAGAAGAATATGAGCAGAAGGAAAGTTGGGAATACTAGAGTGTTGTTAATGTCATGCTTAATTCTGCCGCAGTGACACCGCAGAGCGGACCCTGACGTTTGGATTTCTCAGCGCTCAATTGGTGCGCCTCAATCACTCACGGCTGATATGCGCCTCAACCCCACAATCGTGCCTGAGTGGGACGTGAGGCTCAATCATGTCGATTGCCGAAGGGCAGACATTAAGATCTGAAATCACCAACATATCACGTGGACGTAGGTCGGCATCCTGACCACGGGCGGATGAAGTAACATCGGATATAGATAGACCAGACCGTAGCGCAGACGGCATCTATGTAGGTACCTAGGTAGGTAGGCAGGCATATAAAATATAAAATATAAAATCGAGCAAAGGCTAGTCAGTTAGTATAGGTTAGGTAGTTTCCGGGCCTGATTTCACGCGTGGCGTGACCCCGGCCAAGACCAAGCAACACAGGAGAGTCTTCCTACACGCCTAGACGCGGCGATGCGGAGAGGAGAGGGAGAAAATGGGGAGACTGCATGCATAGCTCTCCAGTTGTAAACTTGCGATATGAGTTGATGGTTTTCTGAGTCGGCAGATATACGGATAACGGGAAAAGGGTTAAGAGAAAAGAGAATAGGGAGAAGAGCCATGAAATAAATATATCCAAAGAAGAGAAGCATCCGGGATTCGGGATTACTTGCGGCCCGTTGCCGCCATGTCACGTGGTTCATTGATGCCCCGTGATGTTCCGCCGAGGTCGCTTTTCGTTGACATCCGATTTATCGCGATCTTGATCATCCTATTGGCCAATCTGAAATCTGCACTAGCTCCGTACTTCCGTATTTCCCCACACTCCACGATTGGCTGAAAAGTGACTTTGAATTTCGCCCACACTGCAGATTTTGGTACGGTGAGCCATTCAGCGTCTTCGGAGCCTGGACTGGGAGCAAACAAGACGGATAAAGATCGTCGTCGAATGTGAATGTGATTCATACCATCCTGTGTATGTATACTTGAGGCCTCCAGCATAACAACGTCAACACCACTGCCATACTGCTCTTTGCTGCTGGTGAATATCGTCGTCACAATAGGGGCATAGGGGCCGTCTCTTCAACCATTCATTACGCTTTATTGAATCAAGGCCTTGCTTTTCCTGCAGCCTCTGTTCTTTTTCTGCTTTTCCTTCTTTGATCCCCCCCCCAATCCCCCGCACGATACCCTCCCTCACCATGCTTCGAACAACACCAGCGCGGACTGCTGTCCGCTGCTTGGTGAGAGCCTCAAACCGCACATCGAAGACATTCTCGACTTCGCCTGCAGCAAGAGCAATTACGGCAGCAAAGAAGACGCCCGGAACCACAAGGTCGCAGACCACCGCCGCGGCGACATCGTGAGTACTCGTCTTATCCACGAGTTAAGCTTCACGTATACTGATGTCCTCGATAGACAAGCAAGAGAGCCTCCAGCGCCCGCATTCAACACAGCAGCCACCCAAAATGATCCGCAACCTTTACACAATGCGAGGCAGGCTGAGATGGATGAGTCGTAAGTCGCATGCCCTGCTCACCGCATGGACAAGGCTGACTCATAACTCAGCTTCATTGGCATGAGCGGAGGAGAGATCTTTCACGAGATGATGCTCAGACAAGGCGTAAAGCATGTCTGTATGTAACATTCCAAGTCTCTCGGAAAGGCTCGTCGCTAACTTCGGACTCAGTCGGTTATCCTGGAGGCGCTATTCTTCCTGTATTCGATGCCATCTACAACTCAAAACATTTTGATTTCATTTTACCGAAACATGAGCAAGGCGCTGGACATATGGCCGAGGGTTACGCTCGTGCATCCGGCAAGCCTGGTGTCGTTTTGGTCACGTCCGGACCTGGTGCGACTAACGTGATTACGCCCATGCAAGATGCGCTTTCCGATGGTACCCCTATGGTGGTCTTCTGCGGTCAGGTCCCAACAACAGCCATTGGCAGTGATGCCTTCCAAGAAGCCGACGTTGTCGGAATCTCGAGGTCATGCACAAAGTGGAACGTGATGGTGAGAAACGTTGCCGAGCTACCAAGGAGGATAAAGGAGGCTTTCGAGATCGCTACGAGCGGACGCCCAGGACCAGTGCTTGTCGATCTTCCCAAGGATGTCACTGCTGGAATCTTAAGAAAGGCCATTCCAATGATCAGCACTCTCCCAGTATCGCCCAGCGCTGCATCAAGGGCCGCAGCAGAGATTACCAAGAAGCAACTCCAAGCCACTATCAAGCGCGTAGCTGATTTGGTCAACATCGCCAAGAAGCCCGTTATTTACGCCGGAGCAGGCGTTCTTGCTCTACCAGAGGGACCAAAGTTGCTTAAGGAGCTTGCCGACAAGGCCTCCATTCCAGTGACCACCACTCTCCAAGGTCTCGGTGGGTTTGATGAGCTTGACGAGAAGTCTCTCCACATGCTCGGAATGCACGGTTCCGCATACGCAAACATGGCCATGCAGGAGGCTGATTTGATCATCGCTCTTGGTGCAAGATTCGACGATCGTGTTACTGGAAACATTCCAAAATTCGCACCTCAAGCAAAGGCAGCAGCAACAGAAGGACGTGGAGGAATTGTCCACTTCGAGATCATGCCAAAGAATATCAACAAGGTTGTGCAAGCAACCGAGGCCGTTGAGGGTGATGTAGCAGCAAACGTTGCTACTCTCCTTCCCTGGGTTGAGAAGAAGAGCATGGAAGACCGCAGCGAGTGGTTCGCCCAGATCAACACCTGGAAGAAGAAGTTCCCTCTCTCCGCATACGAGAAGTCCGAGCGCTCAGGCTTGATTAAGCCACAGACCGTCATTGAGGAGCTCTCTAACCTCACTGCCAACCGCAAGGAGGACACCATCATCGCAACCGGCGTCGGCCAGCATCAGATGTGGACCGCCCAGCACTTCCGCTGGAGATTCCCACGCACCTTGATCACCTCCGGCGGTCTCGGCACCATGGGTTTCGGACTCCCCGCTGCCATCGGCGCCAAGGTCGCCCGTCCCGACGCCCTCGTCATCGACATCGACGGCGATGCCTCCTTCAACATGACCTTGACCGAGATGTCCACTGCCCATCAGTTCAACATCGGCGTCAAGATCATCGTTCTGAACAACGAGGAGCAGGGCATGGTGACGCAGTGGCAGAACCTCTTCTACGAGGACAGATACGCGCATACGCATCAGCAGAACCCTGATTTCCAGAAGTTGGCCGATGCCATGGGCATCCAGGCCAGGAAATGCGTGAAGCCGGATGATGTGGTGGATAGCCTCAAGTGGCTTATTGAGAGTGAGGGCCCAGCGTTCTTGGAGATTGTCACCGATAAGAAGGTTCCTGTGTTGCCGATGGTGCCGGCTGGCGCTGCTCTGCACGAGTTCCTTGTGTATGATGAAGGTAAGGTTTTCCATTTTACCCCTTTCTGTATCTTTCCCAGAAAAAGGCACAGAAGCTAACACTCCCCACAGTCAAGGATAAGGAGCGGAGAAAGATCATGAGCGAGCGCACCTGTGGTCTCCACAAGTAGACGCCGCCCCATCTCTCTCTAGCATTAATACCGCATAACTCACTCCCCTCATGGTCTTCGGATCCAAAGAGTAGTTCCTGTTTGATACATCTGGGCATTTGGCGTTCACTTGCTCGCTGGGGCAAAAAGTTGATCTTTCCTGTCTCTATTACCTTTTGTTTTGGCTGATGTTCGTGTTCGAAAAATGAATATTTTGGGACACCTTGGTTGGTGGATTGCACGGCATATAGCGATAGGGCTTGGATGATGGAAATATGAACGCGACTTGCGGATCTTTGACTCTGGAGCGTCCTATTCGTGGTGGTCTTGTGCAGGATGACTGTTATCATGACCGCGATTCCTGATGACTTGCATATTCATCTCGATTCGTAGTATCTTGTCATTATCGTGTCAGCGACTGCCATCTCTGGCTCAGCGCAGAGTATCTATCATCACACATATCCTCTACAGGACCCCTTTCTCGGCAATACATGCTTAATTAATTAACCTCCTCCGCCGTCTCAGCCACACCGTCCTCCGCAACCTTTACATCGGACATCGAGTCGTTTAGCCCCGCTTCTTCTCTCGCCTTGGGCTTTTTAACCCCTTTCCTCCTCTTCTTCGCCCCCATACTTTCTCCAACCGGCGCCTCGCGCACCCATCGCACAATGCGCTGTGCCCGTTCCGTGCCGACGGTATATTCCCTCTCATCATCCTGCCACTTCCTTGCATGTCCATTCACTCCTCCATTCCCATTCACTCCATCCATCCCGCCCCTCCTCGAATCCTCCTCCTCGCACCTCCTCTGTCTCGCCGCCACCGCCCGACGAAAGCTCTCCTCATCACACACCCTCTCATCCTCCAACGCCTCCATAACCGCCTGCTGTCTCCACCTCTCCCGCCTCTCCTTCTCCGTCTCCTCCTTCCCATCCTCCCGCCTCCCAACCTTGCGCTCCCCACATCCTGCGCCCGCCGGACGGCACAGATCCTCCCAGCTCCCCGCAACCGCAACATCCTCGTGCTTCCGCAACACCTCGATCCAGTCCCCGCGGCTGGGCGAGCGCGCGCCCTGGAACACGGGGTGCCCGTCGCAGAGCCGGATCAGGCGCGCGACCATGTGTGCGTGCCGCGTCAGCTCCCGAGGGGAGGTTTGTAGGAGGGTGTGGCAGAGGAGAAGGGAGTGCAGGGCGTCGGTGAGGAGGGGGTGGTAGGTGAGGGCTTCGTGGGTGCCGGGCGAGGATGTGTCTGCCGGAAAAGATGGGGGTTGGCATTTGGTGGTGGCGACGGAGGTGGAGAGCGCGGGGTAGGGCGGGAGGTCGGGAGGAGGTGTCGATGAGAAGAGCGCAGATATCTCGTAGACCATCGGCGGCGGTAGTGCCGGGAAATTTCGCGGTAGAGAACTGGTATAGCGGGTTCGGTTGTTGGCAGCGTGGTGTGGCACAGGAGCGTTGGAGAGTTGTCCGTTGCTGAGGGAGGCGTTGGAATTCATGTCGAAAACTCGGTCGTGCGTTGGCCGGGGTATCTTGAAGCCATTCGCAGCTTGGTTGACCTTGCGTACGAATTCTTCTGTTGCTTCGGCGGGGAGGCCGGGGGTATAGTCGAAGTGTGAGAGGAAGGATATGTAATCTCGTAACGCGCGTTTTGCGTTAGTTTTTACGAGTTTGCGGGCTGCGAGGCGGAAGGTCTCGGCTTTGAGATCTGCGGAAGTCTTTTCAGGTTCCAGAATGGGAGAATGGGATTCGTTGGTATAATTGCCTAGGCCGCTGATGCCGTTCGAGGATTTCGGTGGTCTGTGACTGCCTTTTCGGGGTAAAGCATTGGAGATATGTTCACATGCTATCGTGAGGTATACGCCAGCTCTGTGAAAGAGCAGCTGCGGCTCCAAGCTGCTAGGATGGTCTTCTTCATCGAGCTTGATGTCTTCCTTCCATCTCGAATGCTGTTGAGCCCCGGCAGTAGAAGCAAGTTGTAACTCCTGTCGCCCAGCTTTATGTTGACTCTGACAATACCTGCACACCTGCAGCGCCGCAGTCAAATCCTGCGCCGCACCCGCAAAATCCTGCTTAAATATCTTCGTCAGAGCTCTCGTCCTCAACGGCTCTCCCAGATTCGGCCGTTCCGCAACTATTTCATCAAGTGGTTGTAAACTCGTACAGTCCGCTAATTGCCGCGAGGGTATTTTCTCATGAAAAAAATGCACATATTTTCCCTCAACATGCGACGCGCTGCGCTGTAGTACCAAATGAGCCACGTCCTCTAGCGTCGACGCTGCCTGCATCGTCGCAACACTACACGCAATTTCATCCAAATAATACGCCTTTGCTAGTTTCTGTGTCGCCTGCTCGCGCATTCGATGCTTTCTTTCTCGACTTAATTTCGCATTGGTCCCGCCCCCGCCTGTACCCATCCCCAGCGCTGCGCCCCCATTTCCCAACAAGCCATTGCTGGCGTTCAGCGAGTTCGATAGCGCAGAGGATGCGATGCCGCTGGTGGCACGCACGGAGAGATTGGTGGCTTCGTCGACAAGCTTGCGGATTTTGAGGAGGTCGAACAAGACGGCTGGATCGATGGGGCGGGGGCGAGGCAGTGCCCAGTTGGTGAGGGCGAGGCTTTCGAGGACTTCGGGAGGGAGTTGGAGCCAGGGGCCGTGAAAGGAGGATATATAGCGCCAGTGTCTGTAGGTAAAGAAAGATCAGCAAGCTATCGGCCAAATATGAGTATTATCAGTTGGATTCATTGTTGCATCAGGCATTGTGTGGCGCAAACACAATCGGCCATCAAATATGGGCAATTGGAAGGAAATGGACGTAAAAGAACATACTGAGCAGTATTAAGATCTGCAGAGCTGTACGTACTTGTTGCGACAAATAATGAGCGCTGAGGTCGATAGTTGTGAGACCTTGTCTTTTTTTGCTTTGGACGTGGATTTCGGAGCTGGATTTTGAGTCGACGATGAGGGGACCGAGTAATCCTCAAAAAAACCGTTCAAAGAATTTTCTGGTTCAGCGTCCACCACGCCCTTCTTCTTCTTCTTGGTCATGGTCGTTTTTGGAGAGGAATGTCCTCTCAATACTGCAGAAGCGCGTCAGTCGCGGCAGCAGCAATAGGCTTGTTTGGGTTTAGTGTCGGCAATCGGCAATAACTTCACCCGGCGAACTACCTCCCAAGGTAGAGCAGGCACCTTGCATACCATTTGCGTAGAAACAGGGGCTTGAAATTTAAATCTGAGCCTATATTAATTTTAGAAGCCTATCTACAGCTATTATCTAATTCCTGAAGCGGAAGTGTCTTCGAGCAGCGACCTAGGTATATATGCCAAAACAGACCAACGCTATGCACGCTCAAAACGGTAATGCTTTCTCAATCTCATGCACGATTACCCCTGAAAACAGTTCCAGCCCCGGGGTAACCTCGAGTAAATATTATATATCAGATATCAAACTACGAACTGAGTGCCAAGCATGCATCTACGGCGAGAGCAACCCTGGGATTGTCAGTATCTCAGAGTGAAGAATGCGCCGCCAGAACATACCTGCCATTTTTCTGAATCACCACATCACTGATGAGCTCCTTATCAAGGTCGGGGAACATGCCAGAAAGAGTCTCCACTATATTATCATGTTCTGCTCTCTGTAAGCGCTGTGCCTCGGCTGCTGCAGAATTTGCTTGTCGGGCCGCCGCATCCTCGGCTTGCAGCTGGCTTCTGGTGGCAGTATCATGGCTCGGCTCCGCAAGTCTCTGCGGACTTGAAGGACGATCAGTACTTCTTCTTGGCGCAGGTGATAACCTTGCGGCGTTGCCTGTCAACGGTGTTCCGGCAGGACCGATCTGTACTGGAGGTCCATCGTCTCCAAAAATCCTCCCAATTGATGATAGGGGTTTCTGGATGGATCGAAACAGTCCACTCATTGCAGCCTTTTCGTCATTACCACCGTCGCCAGCATCCGTTTCGTATGACGAGGTTGATCTTCTTGGCGTGGAAGATTCACCTTCGACAGATTTTCGTAGATTCGTTTCAGATGGGCCAGTTGCCGGTTTCTCAGGCAACGGCTTTGTTGGTGTAGGAGAAGCAGCGGCCTCGTCTATGCGATGCTTTTCAGCAATGGCGGACACAGCGGCTTCAACATGCTTCTCAAAGTCCTCGTCAGATATTGTCAATGTTGTGCGATCGAGGTTTTCTATGAATTGTACAGCACCAAGCTACTGAAGTAAGCAAATATTCTATGTGACTTGACGCAGGAATCTCCTACCAACGACGACAAATAATAACCGGCTTCTCCACCAAGTTTTTCCTGGTTGCGGAAACGTAAGATATATTGTACATTAGAGACCAAATGGTCCGGGTTTGCTTGTAAGACCGTATATATGAGCAGAGGCATGAATGAGTCTGCTGATGAATCAGATTTCGAATGCTTTAGTAAACCTGGCAAATGTCAGTCAAGTCATGGCATATGATAATACATCATGTTCCTGCTTACCAAAAATTACTTTACAGCAGTTGAGAACGCAGATGATTTTGTCTCTGGGAGCTCTGTAGGTCTTGATTTTGAGCAATTCTGCACAGATTAGTATATTCTCAATAGTCAGAAATGTCAGAGTAGATCTTACCTTGTTGTGCAAGTATCAAGAATCGCTTCCCGCTCTCTCCAACGGGAGGTATATCTAAGTGTTCCTCTCTCACCCAGCCATAAATACTGACTTTTTGAGCCAGAATGTCATCACGCTCAACGTCCTCCTGATGCTGTCCTCTCCTTCCTGGTCCTAATGGACGCTCTCCATTCTTTCTTCTCGGTCTCGAGCCCGGAATTGGTTGTGGAGGTGGAATCGCCGGTGAAAATGTTTGGGTGTAAAGTCTATTCATTACAAGTTTCTCCATGCCTTCACGAGCGTTGTCAAATTCGGCATCAGATACCTCTCTCCATACCTCACACTGGGCCATTTTGTTGGTGATAAAAGCGAGAAAGTCTCCAATGATCTTGACCTGTTCATGCACCATCCATTGCTTCTTCCCAAATTCGAGCAAAAATGATCGTAAGAACTTGGCTACTGGGTCGGCAGTACGATGCCTCAATTGCTCCAAAAATCTGTGAAAATCGAAAGGAAGATCTGGCTCCGGCTCAGGTTCTGGAGGTGGTGGCCTGTGTAACGAGGCACCGTGTGGCGACATGGGAGATTCAATATGTGGAAGATGGGCTTCCGGCGAGCGCATAGGTGACAACCCGAGCATCGAAGCTGGTTTCGGAGGTACTTCTGGACCTTTATCGCTATCTTTGCTTTGACGCCTAGATGATGGACTCTTTGTGAAATGAGTGTCTTCCAAGCCTTGTATTACATTTCCTAGTCCCTGGTTCAGAGGTTCCAAGCTTGATTTCCTTGGAGGATGTTGGATTTGACTTCCAAGCAATGGCGCTGCAAATTCTAACCGAGGCGACATTACCTCTTCGACACCAGGACCGCCTCCTTCGGTGCTGAATTGATCCATGATGGTCTGTATTTCCGATCGGGATTCCCCCTCACGCTCATCTTCGCTAGCAGAAGGCTTCTCGTCGAAGCCGGCATCTGAGCGTGTTGGCGATCTTTCATCCGATGGCCGACCAGGCCCATATTGAGATGTAGATGAGACTATCTGTGACGGAGGCACAGATGAATGTGGGGTTTGCGGAGTAGGATCGAGGTATGTATTGTCTTTGGCCAAAGTTTGCGTAGTATTCGTTTCCTGATTTGGCGAAGGCTCTGGTTTCAGAGTAGCTGTTGAAGACTCCATCGGATCTATGCTCATAGTCTTGTCTTGGGCGACAGGAGTGGACAAGGTTCTCTCACTGTGCGGAACAGTCTTCTCCGCATTCGCCTGCTCACTAGAATCTGCGTTGTCTAATCCAACCTCCTCCGCTGCATCTTCTTTTGTTTTGCCAGTATCTGGAAGAGTGGCCATACTGCTCATATTCTGGAGTCCCTCTGGCGCAACTGCTGCAATGCCATCGTTGGAGCCTGACTGGTCCCCTCCAGCAACGACTATTGACGTATCATTCGACTGAGATTTGCTTTGGTTGTCGTAGTTTGGTTCGACTGCTGCTTCTTGGAGTCTCGGGGGAGACATACAAAGATCGCTACCTGTTGCAGAGGAGGAGTTGTTGGCGCTCTAGACGGTGGTGGGGTAGCGAGTAAGCACTGCGAAGCCGTTGGACTAGCCGGTTACCATAACAACGCGAAATGGTTGTCAGGTACTTCGAATATCAAACGTCGAATACAAGCGCAAGTTGCAACTGGATTTGCCAGTTATGTTGTTCCGAATCTGAATCAGATGTCGTTGAAGCTCCTCGATGTCCCACATGTGGTATCCTCAACAGAGTGACGAGGCTCATTTTTAGCGAGCCGGATACCACTCTATCGTCCTTAGCTTCGCATTTCCAAAACCTAAAAATATATGAACGTCTGGGGCTGCTCAACATACATACCTGTGCAAAGTCAACTTCACAATATACTTCGAGTTCTATGTTAAATGATAATAATAGTGCTGGCATCGAAGGCATCTTGCTGAGGGCTGCGACTCGTGAGGGCTGTGAGGGCTGTGAGGGCTGTGGATAAGTATGTGTGGCATATTTGCCGCAATCTCCAAAGAGGAAGCACAAGGTCCGAATGCTGAACTCCTGGCTCTTCTTACCAATAGAGGACCAGATCTCTGTGGCATTGTGAGCGCTGCCACAAGGATCACAAATGGCGATACCGTCTCATCCAAGTTTGTTTCCACCGTACTTGCGCTCCGTGGCGACCATATAGCCTCCCAGCCTCTCACCAACTCGGAAACAGGCTCTGTTCTCTGCTGGAATGGCGAAGCTTGGAAAATTGGCCAGGATGTGGTGGTAGATAATGACGGTGAGGCTATTATTCGTCTCCTTTCTACCAAAACTTCTTCTGGGTTTGTTGAGTCCATGGACGGCGTCCTTGATGTTTTGCGGAGCATATCTGGTCCCTTCGCATTCGTGTACTATGACAAGGTCCATGGCCTTGTTTACTTTGGGCGGGATTGTCTGGGAAGACGCTCCCTACTATACAATGCCGATGATATGCCCAATACTATTCAGCTTTCTAGCATTGCAGGTGCAGCTGCTGGATCATGGAAAGAAGTTGAGGCAGACGGCATCTATGTGCTCGTTCTTGACAAAGAATTTATTCCTTCATCACTGTCTTGTTTGGAGAAGTCATCAATAGCAAGCACGGCGTTTCCTTGCTACAGGTATCCATGGGTGCCAAGTGACAGTCAAGGGGTTACTCCAGTAAGCTCATACTTCAGTCTTTTCTTCAAAATAAGCTGATTTCTTTCAAGTCACTTTCTCTCGGCGTTCTTAACCAGGATCTTCCTCAGGAGGTGCCCGCACTCAGTCTCTCTTCACACTCTGTTAAGCAACTTGAACAGTGGATGGATAAATCCTTGCGCTTGAGAATTCTGAATATCCCCGATCCGCCACATCAAGGCACTCCGGCAGAAGTCAAGCTAGCCATTTTATTCTCTGGTGGTCTTGATTGCACAGTTTTGGCACGTATGGCACATAATATTCTGCCTTTAGATCAGCCGATTGATCTTCTCAACGTTGCTTTTGAGAACCCGAGGGTTATATTGGCAGCAAAGCAACCCCCAAATGTTAAAAAACAACGCAAATGTCGCCAAGGAAGAAGAAGCCAGATAGAGAGCCTAGTTGAAGAGATACCAAGCATAGAAGAAGAAAAGATAGCAGCAGAGATTCCTCCTATTGAAGAGACAACTCCATACGAAGCATGTCCGGATCGGATAACTGGGAGAAGTGCGGTCAGAGAACTACGCAAAATTTGCCCAGGACGGAAGTGGAGGTTTGTAGAGGTAAAGAAATCACATCATGGATTTGAAAATTACGATATTAACATAATACTTAGGTTAATGTACCATATACAGAATTCTTGTCCCACAAAAGCAAGGTTGTATCTCTCATTTATCCACATAACACGGAAATGGACCTTTCTATTGCTTGTGCTCTATATTTCGCGTCGAGAGGCTTAGGACAAGCATCCCTGAGCGACGATATCGCTGCGATTGAGTACAGTACACCAGCGCGTGTTTTTCTATCTGGACTTGGAGCAGATGAGCTCTTCGGAGGATATACTCGGCACGCGACAGCCTTCTCAAGGCATGGATTTCAGAGTTTGATCGATGAATTGGACCTCGACGTCAGTCGTCTGGGGAAACGTAACTTAGGACGAGACGATCGTGCCATCTCGAATTGGAGTCGAGAAGTTCGCTTTCCATTCCTCGACGAAGATTTAGTCAAGTGGTCTCTGGCATGTCCGGTGTGGGAGAAATGTGGGTTTGGTACACCAGATGGGAACTCAGAGACGAGTGAGCCGGAGCTGGAGCCAGGGAAGAAAGTTCTTCGGCTTCTGGCGTGGAAGTTAGGCATGCATTCAGTAGCTCAAGAGAAAAAAAGAGCTGTAAGCCTCACTACGTTCCTTTATCATGACGTCGCTGATGAATCCACAGATCCAATTTGGCGCAAGAACAGCCAAGATGGAGACGGGGAGAAGTAAAGGGACAACTCTCCTTTCGTGAACGATGCCTCGAAATGAGCACGAAATCTGGCGATGATGATACTTCAGATACTACTGAATTGCTATTGCAGCCTGGATTGCCGTTTCTTGTACTCGTCGTGCGTTTCTGCATTGCAGTAACCTGACAGACTGAAACGGCGGCAGGCAAAACGCAGGCAATCATGAAGTAGTTAAAGGCAAGTCTGAGCCATAGCGGCACCTATGTCGAAATGTCGAGGTATATCGCTTCATTCACGGTTGTTGGCGACACTCTTTCTCGGATCTATGACTGGGCACTTAATCGACGGATCCAAACTGCACTTCACTTAGGTCGGAGGAAGCAAATTGTCTAATCTCGCGTTTAAGTGTAACACAACGCAAGTCACTTTATACTATAATTCATATACAATACAGCAACGTGATTTTATTGTCAAGTTTGAATACGTTTACAGACCGGCCGCTTCGTGCAGATTTATGGTACAGTAAGTATGGTACAGTAAGTATACTTACCTACTCTACTCTACATGCACAAAACGCCAAGGATGCGGCGGCGACTGTTGACAGGAAGGATAGGTAGGTACCTAGTCACGAAGACGGATGCTCCGCCGAGGCAATCCTCGTTGCATTCTTGGCCAGATTATCAAGCTCAGCCTTTCCTCCTCAACATGAACCATGAACCATGAACCATGAACTCTACACAACCATCTCCTTTTGAGCGTCATTTTTGTGGTCAAGCCAGTGCGATTCAGCTACCTATGGACCCCCCTGTGGAGCCTCCACCCCCCCTTCTCCTTTTCTGTCTTCTCAATTGGGCGTGGAACCCTTTGCATTGCCGGTGAAACGTTTTAGCGCGGCGGCTCATGGAGAAACTCTGATTGACGGAAGATCTGATAGACTTTCCCCGCAACGCCCGCTAAATGCTTGCTTTTGCTAGTACTTATCTGGGGTATGGGGTAGATGGCTGGTTTAGTGGCTGATTAGCGATGTTCTCCACGTTTTGAGGCTTCGACGTCTGTATTTCCTCATATCATGGTTGTTACCTAGGTGCTGAAGTGACGATAGCTCGTGATTTCACCGTGTTGGCTGCTGCGTTTCTCCGATCTAGCGGCGACGCTCGTGGCGTTCGCGATATCCGAAGATCCCTGTCCAGTGGCATGCAGGCTCAGGGGCCTTGTCCCTATGGACGGACGCTGATGGAGAGAGATTTGGAGAAGCTCTGTGATTGACCGGAGCTTCTTCGCAAGTACTCCCGCCGTATGGCGACGATGTCCGTAGTATTAGGATGGCCTGTGTCCATCATAATATATATGGAGCACATCACCAGCAGCTATCGTTCTTCTTGTCATAGTCCTTCAACTCCACATCGGGGCGTCGACAACTCGATCTCTTTAGAACTGAGCCGGCGTTGAACTTTCAAAATGGCGCTCATGCACAGCACTCGTGTGTACAACTGGTGAGTGAATGCCATGCGCGTGTATCGATATCGATACTCTTCAACTTGAATGGTGCTAATCTCAATCGCAGGTACATCTCACTTGTTGCTGCCAGTTGTATGGTACTCTACGGTTACGATGCATCTGTTTACAACTCCGTACAAGGCTCAGCAAACTGGGTAGCTTATTTCGATACTCCCGTATGTAGACGAACTGAAATATTGATTTGGATATCTGCTGACTCTCTGTAGAGTCCAAATGTTGTCGGCGCTGTCAACACTGCTTACACTGTTGGAGCTATTCTTGCAGGCTTCTTCATCGGAGGACCCCTGGTGAGCAGATCTGGCTATATTATTGTCTGCTATATTTGAGGGTGCAGGCTGATTCCCAAATAGGCTGACCGCTTGGGACGACGATGGGGAATGGGCATAGGTTGTTTCCTGACCGTCATTGCAACATTTATCCAGACGTTTGCCCCAAGACACAACATCGGAGCCTTTATTGGTGGCCGCGCAATAATTGGTCTTGGTCAAGGCATTGCTTTAAGTATGCCATCCCTATTTTATGCTTAAAGGATGTGACTAACAATCATGCCAGCTGCTGGGCCCATCTACATTGGCGAACTCGCGCCTCCTCAAATTAGAGGCAAGATCATGTCTTTTTGGCAGATGTTTTACAGTGTTGGCTCCTTCATCGCCTATTGGATTAATTACGCTTGTCAAATATACAAGGGCAACCTCGGCGAATGGGACTGGAAGATGGTCGTTATCTTCCAGATGATGGTTCCCATCTACATTATGATCCTGCTTCCTTTCATCCCCGAGACACCTCGCTGGTACCTTCAACATGGTGGCCAGGTTGACAAAGCCCGAGCTACCCTCCGCAAGGTTCGAGAGACTGAGCAGGAGGTCGAAGACGAGATTCTCATGATCCGCGAAGCTCTTGAATTCGAGAAAGAAGCCATTTCAAGCAGCTATAGTGCACTCTGGAAGGATAGATCCGTTCGGAAGCGTCTCCTCCTTGCCTTCGTTCTGAACGCCGGACAGCAAGTTACGGGACAAGGGACCCTCAACACGTACTCAACCATTATCTACAAAGGCGTCTTTCGCTCCGCCTCTCAGATCTCTCTCATTAACGCCCTCAACGCTACATTTGGCATTATCTTCACTCTCAATGCAACCTGGACTGTAGATCGCTTTGGACGCAAGTTTCTGTTCATCGGAGGTGCCATCGGCATGGGTGTTTGCATGCTCATTGTCGCCTTAGTTGGCACACAGACGGAGACGCTTTACTACATGGCCAAGAATGTGAAGACGCCAACCAAGTCGGAACCTGTTGGAATCGCTATCACGTTCCTCCTATTCCTCTTCATCTTCTTCTACAAGCCATCTTGGGGTGCTACAACGTGGATTTGGACATCGGAGATCTTTTCCATGAATGTCCGCGCGCAAGCCGTCGGAATGGCCTCCCAGACACAGAATGTCGCCAACTCGATCTTCCAGCAGTTCTTCCCGATCTTCCTCAAAAACTGCGGGTTCTCGACTTTCTACTTCTTCTTCGCGATTAATATATGTTTGGCTGTGTTTGTCTATTTCCTCATCCCCGAGACGAGACAGGTCACCTTGGAAGAGATGGATACTCTGTTTGGAGGTTCAGATCACGTTGAGAAAGGAGCAGATCTGCTGCATATTGAGAATGCTCACCATGCGAATGTGGGCGATAATAAGGACGACAGCGTGAGCAGCAAGGTCGCCGAGGCTAAGGCTGACGAGGTTGCTGCAGCTCCAGCAGCTCATATAACACCTGAGAAGGCGGTATAAATAGGTTTGATGGACTGTTATGTAGCTTTTTTGCCGTTGAACATGCTAAATATCCTTAACCGAGTGTTAATATTTGAAAACTCCGAAGCAAGCAAGCAACGGCGCATGTGTCAATAATGACTTTCGTTCTAATTGAATAAAGTGATCAATGTCCAGGTGCACGTTCGAGGAGCTTCGCCAAGCCATCCTCTCGACCATCCATCTTTACTTTCATTCCGATTTCTTAACCCCCCAGCAAACAACCAAACTATCCCACTTCCTCATGCTCCTCCAATCACCCACCGGCACGACACACATCTAAAAAGTCTAGGGAAAATAACCCTTCACTTTCATCCTCGGAAACTTTATTCTTATCACATCATTTCACATGTCCTTTTAACGTTAATCCGTTGTCGTGCCCTTCACTACTCCTATTAGCCCAACTCTAGGTTGCTCTAATTCCTCCCCAAATTACTTACTCGCATTATCTGACTCTCATCTTCCGGTCCTTCGATCTTTTTGCCAAGGCTGGGCCAGGCTGAAGCGTAGCCTTGTTGTCTTCTGTAGACCTGAGGCATCCCACCACGCATTACTCAAGATCGCAACCTAAATCCAAACTTTTATACCAAAGACACTGTCGCAATGACAACTGATTTTCAATAACTGCAAGTCAACACTATATCCCAGCTAGTCTCTTCATGAAATCTGAAAAACCTCCGTGTTTGGGTCGATGCTCAGTCTCCCTCAAGCCTCTATCCATGCTCACATTCAATGACGGACGAGGCTATGGACAAGGCTGCGTATTTCGAGGCTTTGTATAGCCTGGACGAAGACTCCGATGACGACGGAATGCGAACGCCTATCCAAGATATTTCAATATCTATTCCATCATCCTTCGCTTCATCTCCTGTCGAGGAGACTGCTCCGCTTCCACTTGCAGCGAAAGCAACCCCCACCCTCGAGCGCAGTCTCTCGGCTCCTACGCCAGGTTCAGCCGCAATTAATGTCATTAAAGAGACGCCGTTGATATCTTTTAAGAATCGTCTTCGGCAAACGAGGACAGGAACACCGTTATCAAACGAGGTCTCTTTCGTCGAGGAGACGCCGACAAATGCAGCAGCTCTTCAGAATCCCCGACGATCTCCTGTACGGACAACGTCAGCTCCACTTCCGGCTTTAAACCGCAGCCTATCACTCCAAAATCCCACAGCATCAACTCTGGGCAAGAGAAAGCGGAAAGAACCTAGCATCAAGCTCGTCCCAGAAGAGCAGCGGATTTTTAAGGACCTGGTGTTCTTCTATATTCCGCCGGACGATGTTGCTCCTGTTCGAAGGGCACGGATTGTCAGAGCAAGAGAGCATGGTGTTATATGGGCAACAGAATGGAACGAAAGCATTACTCATATTATCGCGGACAAGCACCTTTCTTATCAAGACATTGTCTCCTTCCTCAAGATTTTATCCATTCCGAGCCATATGACATTGGTCACTGAGCTATATCCACTCGATTGTATACAGTTCAAGGCGATTTTGAATCCGAACCAAAAGCAGTATTTGGTCAAAGGACATGAGGCAGCACAAAAGCAGGTAGTCGTGGAGCCATTGCTGCGGCCAGCAGCTTCTCAGACGTCCGAGCATTCTCTTAAGCTCAAGGCTTCAAAGTCTAAGCCTGGAAGATGGGACTATGGGCCTCCAAAAGCTACACCACCTCGAAGCGAATCTCCAAGTCAGAGGATACATGTCGGTGTAGGCCCAAATCAACCACCGGACAATCTAGATGCAAGTCTGCTCCTCGAAGAAGCACCTATTTTCGGAACAATGGATAATGAAGACGACACAACCGTAAGTCTTCATCAGCCACTAGTCGCAGCAGAGTCAGCAAAAGTCATATCTACAGGATCTGGACCCATCGACACTCTAGATGAGTTAATCAACGAAGCTCGTACTCTACAACACCTACCTTTGGACGAAGAAGACGATGACGACCGTCCATCGTCAACCTCTTCGCTCGACAAGTCAGATAACTCAGGCACCGATCGCTCTCATACCAGAAATCATAAATCATCATTCACGAAACGCAAATTCAACCAGGAAAGCTTCAGCTGCATGAAAGGCGGCACAGCCCAATTAGACTCTTCCAACCCCAATGCCGGCACCATCGCCATCCTCCAAGAAATGGCCGACTACTACACCCGCATGGACGACACCTGGCGTCCCATCGCCTACCGCAAAGCCATCACGACTCTCAAAAGCCATTTGACACGCATCTCAACTGCAGCGGAGGCTGCAAAGTTACCCAATGTGGGCAAACGACTCGCGGATAAGATCGAAGAAGTCGTACTCACCTCCCGCCTCCGGCGCCTCGACAACACCAAAACAGAGCCCGGCGACCAAATCCTCCAGCTCTTCCTCGGCATTTACGGCGTCGGCATCTCGCAAGCCTCGAGCTGGCTGAGTCAGGGATACACCACCCTCGACGACCTCCTCGCTCACGCAAACCTGACCGAAAACCAACGTCTGGGCATCGTGCACTACGAGGATTTCCAAACACGGATCCCGCGGCAGGAAGTCTCTGCGCTGGGAAAGATCATTGAGACGACGGCGAGACGTATAGATGCGGAGGTAAGGGTTACCATCGGAGGCAGTTACCGGCGCGGTGCGGAGACCTGTGGGGATATCGATATCCTCGTCACCAAACCGGGCACATCGTCATGCTCTGAGCTGAGTCCCTTCCTGCGGGACCTCGTGGCCGAACTACGCAATTCGGGCCTACTGGTCGCGGCACTGGCAGTCGGACGCACAGAACAGAGTTCGAAGTGGCACGGCTGCTGCGTGCTTCCTTCGTTGCCGGTGGAACGGCGGGTTTGGCGCAGGATCGATTTTCATCTCGCGCCGGCGAGCGAGCTGGGCGCGGCGCTTATTTATTTCACGGGGAATGATATTTTTAATCGGAGTATTAGGCTTCTGGCGTCTAAGAGGGGCATGCGACTTAATCAGAGGGGGTTGTATCGGGATGTGATGAGGGGACCGGGACGGGTGAAACTTAACGAGGGAGAACTGGTCGAGGGAGCGGATGAGAGGGAAATCTTCGCGGCGCTAGGCGTGCCCTGGAGGGAGCCGGAGGAGAGGATTTGCTAGAAACTTGGCATATTAGCGCTGTGTTCCTTGGTGTCTACAAAATTCGCCGTGCGCTACAAACATCCACGAAAACAGAATAACAACTCAGTTACTCAGCCGAGAACACTCCCTTTCGGTTCTTCACGGCCGGCTCTCTCATCATAATCCAACTAGCCCTGCGCCGACATAAGGAATATGAAAAACGCGAAGGTGGAGCATGATCTCGCATTCAAACCCTCCTCTCCTCGTCCTTCACCCTCCGCTCCTTGACCTCCTCATCCTCCATCGGAAACGTGAGTTTATCAATAACCCTCCAACCCAGTCTCTCATACAGAGGAAGCGCGGCAAGTCTCGCCTCAACAAACACTCGCCTCCCCTCCGCATCCGCCATATCGAGCACGTGCCTCAACAGCGTCGTCGCACGCCCGCGCCGCTGGAACGCAGGGTCGGTCCCCAGCAGACCCATCTATTCTCCCCATCGATGTACTTGTCCTGCATGCGGCCGAGGCCGGCGAACACCTCGCGGCAGGCGGCGACGTTTGCGCCGTCGGGGAACTCGGCCGGCGGGGTGGGCTGTTCATCCCGCTCCCTCTCGGCTTCAGACGCCTCTGCTGGTTGGACTTCTGTAGGCTTGGCATGCGGGAATGTCTAGCGCCCGAAGGAGGCGATGCGGCCCGTGGCGGTCTCGACGAGCTTGAAGAGCCGCATGTCCGGTGGGGGATTGGCGAGGCGCGGTCGGTAGAGCGATTGGAGCCATGTGAATTGGGAGTCCCATGTGCACGTCGCGAGTGGGAGACACCACTCATGGACTGGGTCAGCGATGAAGGCGGATAGGTAGGCGTGGACGAAAGTGTCGAGGTCGGAGGCGGTACATTCTTTGAGGTGGAATTCTGAGGGAGGTTCTGAGGGAGACATTTGGGCTGTGCGAGTGGTGGTTTGGATTGTGGAATGATGGAAGAACAAGGAGTTGAACTGGAGAGTGGCAATGACAATGGCAATGAAAATGAAGAAATGAAGAAATGAAGAAATGAAGAAATGAAGAAATGATTATATACTTATCTTTCAACCTGTGAGATGCGATATCAAAAGCCTTCTTTACTTGTTAGTGACATGGTGTCTTACATGACGGGACAACGTTGCGAGTCATCGGCAGGCGGAATAGAAAGCTGTCAACGTCCCAGATGCAGCATGCCGCATCGCATGGCATGAAGCAGTCATTGACGGAGTTGAATACGCAAACTGCGTGTATCAGCGCAGTAAGACGGGGACGAGTTGTTATAATCCACAAAATAATAAACAGATTTGGAGCATGTTGTGCTGTTTCGAAATATGAGTATGATGTGCCATGAGAACGAAATTCGAAGAGGGCACGGATATAAATGGGGAGTTTCGAGTTTCTTGGGAGAGAGAATGCATCGACGAGACGGACGTATGAGAACCATGGTTGAGATGATTCCCTCGGAACTATTTTCAGCACGGACATGAGCCCCAAACCGGGACGGGAGCCTTTCTCGGCTCGGGACGTGCATGCGCATAACGGTGAGATGAAGGTGGATGGAGGACGGATGATGATGACGCATGATGGATGATGGATGATGCTTGATGGATGCAATGCATCTCATATGAAGAAAAGGAAATTTGTGCACCGTGGGGAAATTTGGGAAATAATTGTTGAAGGGTGATGACGCCAGCGCAGGTTTTTGCGCATTGTGATAGACCTGACATCAGAGATCTTACCTTACGGATATCGGCCATCTATGGATATATTATTAATATATTATTATAGTAATTTCAAAGAGGACACAATATGAATTGGCGGTTTAATTAAATTGTTGAAATTATATAATTAATCAATCAATCGTCTTTATCATAAATAAACTTCGTAGGAGGGAGAAAAGGTTTTTTTTTGTATGTGCGGCTTTGAGGTGAGAGCGAATCACAGCACAGGATCTGATAATTGATAGAAGAGAAGTAGCTAGGTACCTTTTTTGTACCTGACAGGTCAGATATTTACCTAGGTACCTCGAGACAACTTCAGGAACACCCTCAAAGGAGTTGCGATAGGGTGCTGCCGGCTGCCATCGAGAGGGCCCTGAATCTGATATTCTCCGACTACGACACCAACTTCAATCTTCCTTCCGTCACTTCTCCCATTTGCGACTCGATCCCTTCTAACATTCACACTCACAGTACATGAATCAATCGAGACCAACACTTCTCTCGTCTCCAAACTCTTTACCGCCTCAGATCCTCTCCTCTCCTCTCCTCTGACAGCGGCAACGACAATTATTCCCCAGAAGGCCCGCCCTGGAAGCCTCACATACCGCATGCAGCGACTGCGACCGCGACCACGACGACAAAGACTCAACTCAGACCCAACTCACGCGACTTGTTTGCTTGAGACCTTCCAATTGAGGGATTGTCTCGCAAGGAAGCGTGCTCAACGGGCCATTGCATCCAGCCATCGAACTAGAACCTCTTATCTTTGTCTCGCTCGACTGGGAAGATGCATAACAGCACCGCAACAGCGACAATGCCCTACCCGTCGCTCCCCGCCTCGCCCACCCTCACGAACCCAGATATGATCCTCCCCTACGGCGAATACGACTCGACACCCTCCCCGCCGCGATCGAGCGCATGGAAACCACGACCAGAAGACATGAATTTCTCGCAGTCCTTGACGTACGGCGCGAACTCCCTGGCCTCGGTGCCCATGACACCGATCACGCCGATCATCTACGGGAACGGCACGATGCTGTCGGATATCGGCGAGGTGACGGAGGCAGAGAGCACACCGGGCGTGGGCGTGCGGCGCATACAGAATCGGCTCGCAAAGGGCGGGGATTCGCCCGTGCGCTCGTCGCCGACGGTGCCATATCAGGCTTTGACGAAGAGGAGTAAAGCTGCGGGTCACCAGCGCACGGTGAGCATGGAGAGCGATAGCACGGTGACGACGGAAGGGCCGACGGAGGGGCTCTTTGAAGATTTTGACGATGCGATTAGTGTGGATGAGAGTGCATTCCAGGGCGATGATGAAGAGAGCGTTGTGGATGAGGGATATCGGAGGCCGATGGTTGCGGAGGTCAAGGCAATGTTTCGGAAGGAGAGCCGGGAGTTGGATGTGAGGAAGGAGACGGAGGGGGAGGAGATGAGTAGTGCGGCCTTGAGTAGGAGGGCGGAGATGATCTTGGCAAATGCGAAGATGAGGCTGGATGTGAGTAGTGATTGATTAACGGGAGGTTTTGGACTAATTGAACTTCTAGAATATGGAAGGAAATCTCACAAGAGCACGGAGCTCATTGTATATCACTCCGTCGTCGTCAATGTCTTCGATACACAGCAGCAGTCCGCTATCACGATCTACACCTTCACCCCCACAACAGCGCATAGTGCCTCAGATGGGCGTACCTCCTGCCAGACATCGGCAATTGGGCCATTCGTCTTTAGGCCCAAACAGTCCAGGTCACGCAAGAATCAGTAGCGAAAACTCTCTTCCTACCTCTCCTATCACCTCCATGCCAGTATCTCGCACTTTCACTTCCGGAAAGCCATTAAACCCATCACCAAAATTCGATGCTCCTATAAGGACAGACTCTTATGACAGTCAAAACTCCAGTCAGCAGAGTCTCATATCCCCCTTGAGCCGCAGCTCGGATCCTTCTGCTGCGACACCGACACTGGAAGGCGGAAGCGATGGTGACCGAATCTCGCCGTTCGGTACAGACCGTTTTGTTCGCTCAAGCACCGCAGAGCCATATTCTCACCACGAAATCGATCATCGTGGGTTAACTCGCTCAGCTTCAACCATGCAGATGCGAGATTTGTCGGATAAAATGAAGGATCTCAAAGGTAAAATCTCAACTCTGAGGGACCGAGCGAGGGAGGATAATATGAAGAGACGGAGCGTACAAAGTCTCAGGTTGCCAAGTCCATTTACGGCTGCTGAACAGTGGTACACGAGTTCGAAGGACTATAAAGAGGGTCATCTGAGTGCCGATGATGGGATTTCGCAGAATCCTTGGAACAATGCGCCAAACGGCAACGCGAGTCCAACAAAGCATCTAACTGTGGAAAATGGACATGTGACGGAGGAGATAGCGGAATATCAAGAATCAGAAGCTCCAAGCGTTTACGAGGATGTTGAGGAAGAACAAACACCTTCAGAGACATATGGAAATGTTCTCGGTTCATTTGGTGATGCGGACCCTCTCAATCAGGAAGATGTGTATGAGGAACCAGATGGGCTCGAAGATGATATACCAGAAGATGGTGATGAGGAAGTTGACGAAGAAATCTTCCAAGAGGACTATGTCGATGAGTTCGTGGATCATGACGAGTTTGATGATCAGAATTATGAGTCTGAGGACGGTGCATCGCTTTACCACGAAACACTGCAAACGCCTATCTCTCATGAAGACCGAGAAGATGCTTTTGATTATGAGCATTTCTTTTTGCATAGTGCTATGGGTACTATATCACAGCAACGGCACGGCCGACGAGGCAGTGTAGATAGCTTTATGTCTGAGGATTCTGTGGAGACGACGAGGGGTCCCGAAGCTCCTTCTTCGTACAAAGACCATTTGAGGGCCGTAGGTTTGGGACATAAGAGACAACAGAGCGCAGACACTGTGAGCACCATGGCGACTTTTGCTACGGCTAAAGAAGAATATTCGGATGAGGCAGAAAATGATATCTTAAACGATTACGCCGTTGAAGATGTCTTGCAAACGCATGCACAGGAGGCTATAGACACCAATTACTCTTTACCCACCACGGCGCAAGGGAGCCCTGAACAGCAGTCGCGAAGTTCGGCGCCTAACTCTCGACCAAGCTCCGTCATCAAAGACGGCATCATCCAGCCCTCCTCAGCCCACCGTCCCTCAGTCTCCTCTTTCGCATCCACCTCTTCCGGCACCACCCGCTCATTCCCGCTCGTTAACAAGCCGAAGCCAGCTGCTACCACCTCCGCTCCCGCAACTACTTCGAATAGTCCGTCTCAGATGTATACGGATCCCGCTGCTATGCTAGGCATTGCACTCACGACTGGGATGGCTACGGGCTTTGCGAACGGAAATGGTAATGCGACAACAGAGGGCGAGAGGGCGATGCAGCCGAGCCCGGTGAGCATGTTGCATCGGGATGATCAGATTTTGGTGGAGAGGCTGGTGGCGAGTATGGGGAAGTGCGTGCTGGGCTTGCAGGAGGCGAGAAGGGGGAGTGCTGAGGGGAGGATGTGGAGGAGGCGGTTGGATGTTGCGAGGCGGGCTTTGGAGGGGGACGAGGCTCTGGCTTGAGATGCGATTCGAAGCAACACGGAACGGAGCAACAGAAGAAAGAGCAACGAAGAGGAGCAAATATATGAGGGACGAGGGAATACACGATGTGGATGGATTGACGCAGGCGACGATCCGCGAAGCTAATATACTATGCGTTAACTGTGCAAATTTTATTTGGAGCGAGATATGACAGATAGATATGGACAGCGAGGTGCAGGGAGTTGCTTGCGTATACCCAGCTATGCTTTACGGCTATGCTTTAGTTTTAGGAGATAATCCCAAGTTTTAAATACAGATCAGACATATCCATTATACATATCCATTATACATCTGGAAATTCAATGGTGAAAATAGATATGTTGTTTTGCTATGGTGTTGCAGGACATGCATGGAGATTTACCATGAGCCAAGCGCTGAGCCTTGCGTGAATAAAATCTGGGCATTACGAAGTATTACATAAATTATGCCAATAACCTCCATCTTCAACGTCGGCTTTACCACGAGGCATCATCCCATCCCACCTTATTTATGGCCTCTTCTCCACCAAATGCGCCCACGGGCTCCAGACATGGCAGGCTCGGCTCTGCTGGCAGAGGTAAGCGCGCCCCTTCCCTTTTCTCCCTCGCTCTCATTTGAGCCCGGCGAACCCAAAATCACATCACGTGAGGACCCTCGACATCACCACCTTTGAGGGGAGGGATATTTACGGATGAGTACAGGCGCACCGCAGATACCGCGGCGATCAACGAGAGGGCCGTTAGATCTTGCACAGTAAGTCAAAATTCGTCCTTAGAAACTATAAACTAATGATGATCAGGGCACCCGTCTCAGGACCCCTTGCCTCGCCCTCTCCCTCGCTCTCCGTCTCATCTCCACAACTGCTCTCCCCACGCAGTCCTCTCCGTTCGCCCCTCGCAAAACACACCATGGCATCTCCAAAACACCCCACCAAAGACTTCTCCAAGTTTCTCCGCCCCGAGATCTACCACCCCCTCCCCACGACCGACATCCCCGCCCCCCTCCGCCCCTCATCCCCGCCATCCCAAGATCTCTCCACACTCCTCTCAACCAACCAATTCCGCGCCGCCGCCATCCTCGCTGCGCACCAACTCACGACCGCCGCCGCGCCAGACGACCACGCCACGATCTTCAACCTGCTGTACATCCGTCTCGCCTCGCTGACGCTGTGCAACGCCACCGCGCTCGCGGCGCAGGAGGTCAAGGTGCTGGAAGACCTCAACTCGGGCCTGTACTTCGACGACCTCACCGCCGCGCCGCTCGTGCCATGGGAACTGCGCGTCCTGGCCGTAAGGCTGCAGGGCATCGGCTTCAACGACCCGAGGAAGGGGGTGATGGGGTACTACGACCTGGCGCGGGACGTGCGGGCCGAGCTTGCGAAGCTGAAGGCGGAGGTGAAGGCGGACCCGGGGCTGGCGGACGCGAGGCTGGTGGAGCGCCAGATGTGGGAGAGTCGGTTGTGGGACTTGGGAATTCGGGTTGCGAGTGCGTTGGTGGAGATGGAGGATTTGGCGGGGGCGGGGGAGCATCTGAAGGCGCTGCCTCAGGGACATGATCGCTTGGGTGGGATGAGGAAGGCGTTGTTGTGGTTGAAGTTGGGGGATGTGGAGAAGGCGAGGGGGTATGTGGGGAGTGGGGAGGAATCGGAGGAGTTTGCGCTGCTTGCGTTAGCGGACATGGCAGAGGGGAGGTATGTGGAGGCGGCCACGGCGTGGAAAGGGCTGATTGAGCGGGAGGGCGGGACGGGGGAGGGGAATGAGATGTGGAGGCAGAATTTGGCGGTTTGTTTGCTTTACAGTGGGCAGATTGGAGAGGTGAGTTTGACCATTCTTGTACTTTGATTCCTGGGGCTATTCTTCCCGTTCTTCTTGCAGTACTGCATGCAATAGGCGGGGCACTGCTGACGAAGCATAGGCAAGAGATCTACTAGAGGGACTGGTTGATAAAGGAAAGAGCTTCCAGGCCCTAACTTTCAACCTAAGCACTATCTACGAGCTCTGCACCGACCGCTCGCGCCAACTGAAGATCCAACTTGCGGAGCAGGTCGCAGCGCTGCCAGCGACGGCGAGGAGCGGGTGGGAGGCCACGAATGCGGATTTTAAGCTGTAGTAGCTACGAATTGAGATTCCTTGCTCTGCATAGCGAACTTGTCAGCCATTGGAGACTCTATGAGAAGCGCCGGGCTCAGTCACCGCCCGTGTGCGGATTTTCGGACGATGTTCGGGGGTGGTTCTAGAGAATGGAATGAGCTGTGGGCGGGGGACAAGAGAGTAAGGATGCATGCATTGCATGCATTAAAATTAATGGTCTTAAATACCTACATGCATGCCCGTCCCCTCTTGTTTCCTTTGCTCCCGTAAATTAGGCAGCAGTAACTTCAGATGGAGGACACACGGCGACCTGTCGATGACAATGAAGATTTCAACCCTGTCTTGTACGTTGCTCCTCCCAAATTCGTATCTTCAGGACGTAGAGACCAGCCTTTAAAGGTTACTTTAAAAACCTGTCCCCTCTGAAATACACCCAAAATGGCAAAAAGAGAAAATAACACTCCAAGTGGGATTCGAACCCACAGCCTCAAGATGTCACGTGTATGATTACTAAGCAACTTAGAAGTCTTGCGCGCTACCATTGCGCCATTGGAGCTTATTGATGTCAATTCTTCGCGTAATTAATACCATGTCACTTCTAACAGGATAATCTGTCCCACATATAGGAAGAGGAAGCAACGTTGAATGATAAATATTAGGAGGTTTGACATGCTGCAACGTTGAGTGCAGTTTCAAGTGACATGAATATAAAAATACCTATCTATAAATCCTCCAGGAACCCCACAACCCTCCTGACAAGACTCTGAACGACCTCCTCAGGGTTACTACGCAGATCATGCGTTGCTCCCTCCAATACTCCTGAGTGGTTCTCATCCACATCCCCTCCCCCAGCCTTCACAACGCCCACCCACTTCCGCACCAGGGCCGCCTTATCCACATACTCCGGCACATACTCATCGTTCCCCGAGTACAGTATACACAATCTACTCTCCCTTGGCAAGCTCCCAAATGTCTTGTCTAGCTGTTCATCGCTCAGATCAGAGGAAAAGTAATCATCCACGCCATCATGCCCCGGGCTCGCCAGACTGAGCCACCGCCTTGCACACACGGGCGAGTCGAAAAACCCATGCGTCGCCGCGAACGGCAGCACATCCTCCCCGCGGCCGTCGGCGACCATACTCGCAGCCAGCGCGTTCGTCGACGCGTACTGCTCCTTGCTGAGCATAAGCCCCATGGCCTCGCGATCGCTGACGCTCGCCTGCAGGATGCCGCCGTCGATCTTAGGCCGCGTCGCGTGATCGGGGCCCACGAGGTATTCCATGACGTCCTGGCAGCCGGTGGAGTGGCCCATGAGGACGATCTTGCCCAGCCGCTTTTGCTCACTGCGGAAGTAGTCGATGCAGGCGGCCAGCTCGGCGGCATCGCGGGATAGGGAGGAGGTGCCCCAGGCGGTGTAGGAGGAGGAGAGGAGGACTTGGATTAGTGACCAGGGGTGGGGGAGGGCGGCGGCGAGGATGGAGGGATAGGGTAGGGTGAGGAGGCCGTCGCCGAGGCCGCCGATCCAGATGAGGAGGTTTTGAGGGGGTGAGGGAGCCTCGATGGAGGAGGAAGAAGGGGGAAACTCGAAGGCTACGAGTTTGGGGGCCTGGGAAGTTATCAGTCATGGACCCATGGTGCATGTGTGAGAATGAGATCATGGAGATGAGATGTGGTGACAATTGGTTATTTTGAAACGTACATAATGATGTGCAATACCGGCCTGAGCACTTCCTTTGAACGCCATTTCAGGAATTACATATAAAATCCCAATTGCAGTGCAGAGATCACAACATCTCGACGTTGCTGATGATATAAGATCTCTATGTCCCAAAACGGCATAGCTCCCCGTACCTATCAATTAGCACCTTATTTATGCAAATCGTTAACATCACGTGCCACGCTTGCACAAAAAAGCTCCCTTGCCCAGGCACAACCGAATTTGTCCCAGACCTCGTCCAGATAATTGTCGCTGACCCTCAGCACCTCGATATCCACCGCTCTCCCACCATTCCCACCACCACATCCTTCACCATGGCGGCGCGCACCTCGCCTCTATTCCGCCTTCTCACGCCCCTCCTCCAGACCCTCCGGCCAGCCCCAGCCGCAACCTCAGTCGCCCAGAATGCGTCTCTGCGCACCTTCTCTTCGACTCCCGCGAGCATGGCTGGCGGCGGCTCGCTCAATCCCAAGAACCGCGGAAAACATGTCATCAAGGGAGATCCCCGCATCACGCTGATCCGGTACCACATGCAACATCCGAAGACGCCGCGGCCGCTGCGATTCAGCCGCATGAGGGCGCTGAGGCACTGGACGATCCATCGCGCGTGGATGCTGTTTCGACGGAACCGGATGGCGGAGGAGGAGCTGGAGCTGCAGAGGTAGGAATCTCCATCGCTCGCCCGGGGTTGTAGGATGGGAGAATGGGTGAAGCAGAGGGGAGAAGGATGATGGCTAACGGGAGCAGGATGTACAAGAGCATGCACAACGCATGCGAGGAGCTAAGAACGCTCCAGGGACCGAACGATAAAGATGCGGGCAGGCTGTACCGTGTTGCTCTGGAGAAGAAGGGGGTTTTTGGCCCGAATGGGGTTCCGATTGAGTATGCGAGAGCGCAGACGGAGACACCGGCGAGAGAGGCGTGGGATCACTCTTGGACACGTTAAGGGTTACGGGCTTCACAGACGATGTTTGGTAGGTCATGAGGGAGGAATGTTCCGCCGGAAGTTGGGGGGTGGCAGTGTACGAAGAGCGGGAAAGGTTTAAGACGATGTACAATTTCAAAGAGGAAGGAGGAGGGATGTTAGACACATCCCGTGTACAATGGTAAATAGACGGAATGTCGAGGAGACATATTCAGTGCGGCGCATATGTATAACAATTCTTTAAGCTCTGCATTGTATCCTATGTTTCCATCCGATTCGAACCGTTTGTTGCCCTTTCGTCGCTCTCAAAATCAACAAGTCTTACACAAGTACCAAGAAACAACGCCGGCTGGGTATGTAAAAGAAAATAAAGGAGTGTGCGACACGACTAGTCATCAGTCATTAGAGGCGCCAGTGCCGTTAACTAGCTGGCAACGCTGGCTGTACTGTACTTCGACTTTTGAACTGCTAATATACGCTGTAAATCAGAAGGCCCACCCACGCTGCGCTGCAAAAACATGAACACCGCCGATGCTGTTGTTGATCCGTGCTTAAGGAAAGGGATCCGCCTTATAATTTCGAGCTTGCCAGTCGCACTCGCTCTTTCGTAGAATGCGTAGGGAAGTGCCGTCTAGAAGCTCTTTTCAGAGGATGACGCAGCATCCCTGGCCCTTGTTGCCCTCAAACGTAAGCAGAGCCGCCCGCGTAGCTGCTTCGAAGACGTCGTCCACACCCTCGCCCGTCAGGGATGAGCACTCCAGGTATTTCCTCGCCCCGATTTCATGCGCGACCTCCGTTGCTTCTCGCTGCCCGACAAAATGCTGTGATTTCTTGCGCATTTCTTCGATAGCGACGGGATCTTGTCGGAGATCTTTCTTTAGACCAACTAGGATGATTGGGACGCCGGGACATCGCTCGTTCGCTTCCTCGACCCACTGATGAGTCGTTAGCATGTATGCTTCTCGTTTTAGGAGTTAAGATGGCTTGCCTTGTGCTTGACATTATCCAGAGAATCAGGTGTATCAATAGAGAAGCCGATGAGGATGATATGTGCTTTCGAGTATGCGAGCGGTCGGAGTCGCTCATAATCTTCCTGTCCTGCTGTATCCCATAATGCCAATTGAACCGATTTGCCATCTACTCTGCAATCCGTCACATAGTTTTCGAAGACCGTAGGGACCTACACATTGCACATCAGCTTTCGTTCGGTGTACTGCTTGAGACGCGGGGTTCGTGTAGCAAAGTCGGGCAACTCACGTAATGCTAGAGACATACTGTTAACAACAATCCTTGAGGAGGGAATGATTTCATACTCACTGTTGGAAAGTATCCTAACGTAAAAACACTTAATAGACTTGTCTTCCCGCAAGCACCATCACCAATGATAACCAGTTTCCTGAGGGCTGAGGTCAGCAACCAAGCATTCACAATTTCCCGCTTTCTCTGCGTATTGTGCCGCTATGTTTTCACGCCGTCGACCTCGAAGTATGCTACTAGCACAGGCATGCAGCATTTCTCAGGTGGAGAGCAGGATTTGGGAATCTGAATCTCCAACTCACCTCCGCATCACATTCGGATCTTGTGCCTGTGGCTCATCCATTGTAGTGGGACTCGACCGTTTGCTGGTGGAGGAGATGGGTATATGGGTATATGGGTGGGTATATGGGTATATCTCGCCCAGGATTTCCACAGCCACTTCGTATTCGCGGCGGCTAGCAACGGGCGCGTCTATCGTGGTTCGTCGTCTGAAGGCTGAATGCGGCAGAATAGCCGGCGGTCAAGGAGGGCACGTCTGCAATTCTGCAGCTCTGATGTGTCGTGTATGGTGTTTGGCTAGAGATATCACAAAGCTTCGCCGAGAGAAGTGGATATGGCTCTGAGATGCTTGCTAGAACTGTGGGTTTGTTTATACAGGCCGCTCAAGAAATGGGATTCTTAGTTTGGTCCACCGTCATCATCGTCGCTCTGGAAAGCTGAACCCGTTAACGTGGACCGTGCATCTGCAATCGACTGAATTAGTTAGCATGATACTTCGTACGTACGGAGTATGATGGCCTGGGTTAGCTCGCTAACTCACGCTGGTTAGGTAGTAGTTAGTGGCTGTGATCGACTGTGGCGGTGGTGATATGAGGAATCTGAGCGGGAGTCTCTCAACCTCTCTCTGTTCACCACCCACCAGCTTGCATCAAGGGATGATTTGACAACTGGCCCTGTTGGGACTGGAGATAAACAATTATGTTATGTTATAATTATATATATTTATAATATAAAATATGCCCTATATATCTATTTAGGCCACAAGAGAAATATCACAACATATGTATGCCGAGTCGTGCTTTGATTGCACTTCCATGGTTCCCAGCCAGGTGTCTCCCGCTCAATAATCTCCCGTCGTTCCTGGCGAAGCGTGATCGTGATCCTCACAGTCCTGCCTGAGGCACGAACGCCTTTAACCTTCAAATCTATATCAGATCCAGTCAACGACATCTACCTATGATCTGCATTTCCCCACAACCTCAGTCCTTGGCCAAGTCGGATAGTGACTGTCTCATCCTGTTGAAGATACACTTCGAAACCTCGCACCAGCTTCCTCAAGATATCCCAGCTTTCTTCGACTCCAGGCCGATACGGAGTGGCAGACTTGGAGGGGCAACTACCAGGATACCCATATCATTCCACCCCATAGGTACGTCCTGACAGATCTAGGCCAGCTCGACCTTCTGGAAGAAGTTGCCACAACCCGAGCTGAGGGTCCATTCACTTACACACTCCATGGTAGGCTTGAGACAGCAGCACCCCCGTCGACAGTTACCTCCGAGCTGTGTCCAGACTCGGGATGCCAGCGAACCCAAGACAACAACCTGCTCAATCGCCTAGCACGAACACAACTACTACTACCTCGAAATATACGAACAAGGATGGTTCCAAGTTCATAACTATTCCGAAATTCTCCAGCTCTACAGAATCGTCCCAGGCATCTCCAACAATGGCGCAAACCACCACGAAGACAAACGGACAAGCACCTCATCCGTCACCGGCGAATCCAAGTAATGTACCGACAGTTAATCGCAAGAAGCAGAAACGGAGGCAAAAGCAAGCTGAGAAACTGGCAGCGGAAGCAGCAGGTCGACCAGACGACACAAATGGAGCACAAAATCCAGGCCAGAATAACCGACCCTCCCCGACCTCGAATTCTCAGCCCAGGACCGATGCGGACTACAGAAGAGAGCATGCGTATGACAGTGCGACGGGCGAGCGGATATACTACAGTGATGATGATGTAGACACTTACTCTGGATCATATGAGCATAGTGCATCCCCTCCAAATGGATATGCTGTACCGGCGACGAATTCTCCATCGAAGTCAGGAAAGAGGAAAGGGAAAGGGAAAAGTGCGCAGCCTAACCAGGCCAATCAATCGTCTAATAATAATCCCACCACTTCATCTATGATTGCTCCGACGACAACACTTCGCATGTCAAAAGAAAAGATTTGGAACACATCTTCTCAAGAAGAAAGAGAACGAATCAAGGTTTTTTGGTTATCCCTTGGCGAGGAAGAGCGCCGCTCATTAGTCAAGGTGGAGAAGGATGCGGTACTCAAGAAAATGAAAGAACAACAAAAGCATTCGTGTAGCTGCACTGTATGTGGACGCAAACGTATAGCCATTGAGGAAGAGCTTGAGGTTCTGTACGATGCATACTATGAGGAGCTGGAGCAATACGCAAATAACCAACAAGGTGACAAGCCACCTCCTATGCTGGCTGGATCACGACGTTTTGGTGCATTGAGCGGACTACAACCTCCCAATCTATTACCTCCTGCCTTTTCTGGACGGCATCCTTCGCGAGGTCGTATAGTAGAACACTTTGGTGACGAAGAGGATGAGGAAGGCGAGGGCGGGTACACCGACGATGAGGAAGAAGACTATATCAGCGATGAAGATCCTGTTGAGGAAATTCCCAGGAGCCATGCAACAGATTTCTTCAACTTTGGGCAAAGTCTTACAGTGCAAGGTAATGATAATGCTTTGAGAAGTTTATTTTTTAATATACTAATGCGAGCTACAGGTGGCATACTCACAGTTGCTGATGACCTGTTGAAGAACGATGGCAAAAAGTTCATTGAGATGATGGAACAACTTGCTGAGCGAAGAATGGCGAGAGAAGAAGATGCCAAAGAACATTATACCCCTAATGGCTATCCACATCCGAACGGCTTGCTACCTCATTCACATCACACCCATCATAATCATCCATCTCCGGCTGATGACGAGGATGATTATGATGATGACGAGGAAGATGATGACGAGTACGACAGCCAGGAGGAGGATTATGATGAAGAGGAAATGGTACGCTCTGACGACGATGAAGCTTTGAACCAGGCTAATCCAGCCCAGGATACCATGACAGAAGAACAACGGATGGAGGAAGGACGAAGGATGTTCCAAATATTTGCTGCGAGAATGTTCGAGCAGCGGGTACTAACAGCCTATAAAGAAAAGGTCGCTGCTGAACGCCAAGAGAAGCTCTTGCAAGAACTGGACGAAGAAGACATGGCTGTAATGCAGAAGAAGGCAAAGAAAGCTAAAGAAGCCCAAAAGAAAAAGGAGAAAGCCCAACAGAAAAAGCTTGCCCTGGCCGAAGAGAAGGCCAAGCGGGACGCTGAGAAGGCTGCCGAAGAAGCTGCACGACTTGCCGAAGAAGCTCAGAAAGCAGAGGAAGCGCGGCTGAGGGCAGAAGAAAAGCGCAAGAAACGTGAGGCACAGAAGAAGGCCGAGGAGGAAGAGCGTATGCGAAAGGAGGCCGAGAAGCAACGCCGTATCCAAGAGCAACGAGAGAGACAGGCTGAGCAGGAAAGGAAAGCAAGAGAAGCCAAAGAGCGCGAGAAGAGGGAGAAGGAAGAGTTGAGGCAAAAAGAGAGAGAAGCCAAGGAGGCGAAGGACAGGGAGTTACGCGAGAAGAAGGAAATGCTGGAGAAGGAGAAAAAGGAAGCCGAGCTGAAGGCCAAGGCCGAAAGGGAGGCGAAAGAACAGCGTAGGCGCGAAGAAGCCCAACAGCAGGGTAAGCGTTCACAGCAGCATATTTCGATTCCTACACCTGCGGGACTTCAATCAGGACAAGCAAACACAGCACATTTTCCAGTTGTTACGCCAGCGATCCCTAAAGCTCCGACACCTAATCGACCAGCCATTCCATCTCAGAGAGATCCAGTAGGATCAATACCTCAAACACCGCAATTCGGTTCCGCTAAAAGTCAAAGCACTTCTCCGAATCCATCAACTCCTTTGCAGAATAGTCCTGGTCCTCAGATTCTACCTGGTAGAACGCCATCTCAACCATTCCTGCACCATCCGCAAGCAAGTTCGCCCATGCATTCTGCATTAAAAGGCCCTTTATCCGGGTTCCAGCCTGGTCCTTTCCCCGGCATGCAGCCGATGGGCATGAATGGCTTCCAACCAGGGTTTCCGCCAATGGCTCCCGGGTTTGGTGGTAGGATGCATCACGAACCTATGTTCCCACATCAGCCGTTTGGAAATCAATTCCGTCCTCTTTCCGGTCCTAATGGTGCACCGATGTACCCTGGAATGAATAGTATGCCCATTCCACAAGGTAGAGGATTCCCTGGCCAGCATGTACCACCACCGGGATTTCCACCACAGATGACAAATGGACTTGGAGGGTTGCCACAAGGCTTCCCTGGTCACAAAGAAACTGCACCAGCTCACATGCACAGCCGACAACAATCGGGTTCGTTTGAAAAATCTGCCAGCGATGCCACTGCACCTGGAGCACCAGGACAGCCTATTGCTCGGCCTGCTCCAATTGGACGCCCAGGGAGTGTCGTTCATGGGCACCGCTCTGATGGCGATGTTGACGACCTGACAAATCATCTGGGAAGCAGTGCATTATTAGATGATTCAGATGAACCCATTGTTGCTGCGCCAAACGCAAGACGCGCAAGTGCTGCACCTGGTAGCCTTGGTCGGCAAGGAGGATTTGGACCATCCATGGCATATGGCATGGATCCGTCGACCTTCTCAAGTCCAGGGGCCTACAGTACGTGGGGCGGTCCGCCAAATCCCTTCGGAACTGGCTCCCTACCAGGCTCTGGCTACATGAGCGGTTGGGCGAATTCGACACCTAGTGGTTTCGGCGGCGTTGGCGGCATGCCTACCAGGCCCTCGCAGCCGCGCTCCGTTGCCGTCCGGTTGATGCTCTGCAGGGCATGCAAGATCCTCGAAGGTTCATCACCGGATAACTTTCACGCCATCACGGCCGTGCGCGAGCAAATCGACCGTCTCAACTCTCGTGACGAGCCAGTGTCTGAGAAGGAACTGCTCGATCTGTGCGAAACAGAAGGCAACCCCACTAACGGCGGCGGCTTCTTCGACGTGCGCAACGAAGACGGACGAGTCTTGATTCGCTATGAGGCCGACACGGGACCTTCTCACCGGCCCGTCGGCGCACCCGGTGACATCGGCAGCCCGATCGTCGGTAGCGCGAGCATGATGCCCATGAACAGGTTCCCGCCTGGGATCTCAGCACCAGGTGGCGGATTCTAGCGTGTCCTTGGCTTTTGCTTAGCAATGAATGAACATTCACTTTATATGTGTTTCTCTGTAGTTTTTTCTGCGCATGTGCTGGGCGCGGGCTGCACGGCTATCTATGGCTGCGCCCTCGTACTTCCTGATCTGTTGGTGTTAACTTTTTGGGCCGCACTCGGTTGCAGATGCGGATAGGCTTGGCAAAGTCAAAGCCACTTCTACATTTATGTTTAGCGAGGCGATATCTCGAAGGAAGGGACGATTGGGGAACTGGGAATTGGACTTGCTGATGAATGAATGCAAGGACGGTTCGCACTTTCACCGCACTTTCACCTATGTGATGATTTGTGGCTTCTTGTGCATGTGATGAATGCTGTGAATCGATTATGTGATCTGAGTCAGTGAAAAAAATAGGTGGAGACTCGATGCCAGCCCCTATTATTCAGATCTTGCTGCCATACACGACTAAATTTCACAATTGCACCGATTATTGCAAATTACTTGTAGCGTGTCAAGAATCGTATTCATCATCGACGTTATAGGGCCTCGAATTTTCCCTACCCAATATCTCCCATTCGAACTCCGTTTACGCTTCTTCGAGCCCTATTCATGCACTGAAAATGCATCGACATCCTACGCCGGCATCAAATCCTATCTCGTCTCTCGACCCTGCGCCTACGCCTGTGTCTGCCTCTTCCTCCCCCCCTTCCGCTCAAAATCCACGACCCTCCTACGCCCCTGATTCTTCGCGCGTCGCCACATCACATACAGCCCCACCGCATCCTTGAGCACCACCAGAGCTGCTCCGCCCACAATACTGCGTCCCCACTTCTCCTGCAGCAGTCCCGTGGGCTGCACCCCAACGCCATTGCGTCGCAACAACGAGACCGCGCCGGGCTTGGTGACCCAGCTCGTGGGCAGCGTGCGGTACAGCAGGTCCCCGAGTAGCGAGGAGGCGGCGGGGAAGAAGAGTGTGCTGATGATGGTGCGCGCGATGGCGAAGGTGGAGATGTTGCGGCGGAACTCCCAGGGCTCGTTTGCGCCTTGCGCGGGTTGCGCGGGTTCTGCTTGGTCTTGTTGCTGCGGCTGGTCTGGCTGCGGCGCTGCGCCCTCTTGCGGAGGGATGTTGAGCTGCTGGTTATCCCCCGCCTGCACATTATCCGCATCAGGCTGCGGCATCTCTTGTGGCTCATCGGCTCGTTCTTGAGGCTCCTCTGCCTCTCCCTCCTCGACATTGATAATCTCGACCTCGATCCCTAGGATATTATCCTCCGCATTCGCACGCGCTTGTTCCCCTTGGGCCACTTCTTCCGCTGTTCCCCCCTCGCGCGGCTTGCGCTGCACGGCCAGCATCCAGGATTTCTCGAGGTCGGCAAAGACGAGCCGGTAGGCTTCCTTGTAGAGGGAGCGGACGTAGGGGAGGGAGGCGAGGACCAGACCGGGCGTTGGGGGGTAGGTCGGGAGCGTGTGGTTGGCGGGGTTCAGTAGGTACTGTCTCTGTTAGCTCTCCGCTGGACAAGCTTTGCATGATAGAAAAGGAGATGGAGGAGAGGGAGGAAGGTTTACCAGAATCGGCAGGAAAGAGAAGAGGCGATCTGCGATGCTAGTTCTGGAAAGCAGCAGCGCTGGCGCGATGAACGGCGACATGAAGAAGAGCCATGAGTCGCCGCCAACAGGGACAAAGGGGTTCGCGAGCCTGCCCAGCTTGCCACAATATTTGATGATCTTCACCAGTGACTCAGGGTATACCTCGTGCACGATGCTCGACGGCCTCGGCAGTCCTGAGAAAAGCAGCCTCCGCGCATCATCCGCCCCGAAAACAAGCTCGATAGCATTAAACCCATACACCATGCTTCCCGAATATAATATACCGCCGAGCATGCACGCGCCCGAGGGCAGCAACAGCTGTCGTCCTATCGCCGTGACCAGGTCCACGACCGCGACGATCAGCTCGATGGGCCGCTCGACCTTAATCTCGGCTTTGCATTGTGGGCAGAGGATCTTCTGGCTCAGGCCGCGGCGCCCGGTGTTCGAGGGGGACTGGATATCGGAGATCCACTCGAGGAGGCACTCTTCGTGCGCTTGTAGGTTGCAGGGGCACGGCGACCGCCATTCCGACGTCGCGGGCGAGTCGATGCCTTCGTCTTGCAGACAGATCCAGCAGTGCCGAGGCTCGGGCTGCTCTGGCTGCTCTTGGGGCGTTGTTGCGGGAGAGGAGCTTTTGGATGACGTGGGTTGAGGTGTTGTACTGGACATTTCGTGGGGCGCGTCGACCATGATTGCGGAGTCGAGGAGGTTCGGGGGGTTCTGGCTTGAAGACGGATCTCCCGTCGTGTTGCTGGCGTGAGGAGAGTCTGTTGGATCCATATCGTCCAATGCTTCTGGAGATGTTTCTGGTGGACCAGAGGCCGTGTTTGCAAGTTGGCGGCAACCTATATGCTAAGACGCCATATATACAAGTGAAGATATCCCGGGCGTCCAGAAATTCAGAGTGCAAGATGGTCGAAGTCTGTTTCGTCACTTATTCGAGTGATCAGGGTCCTCGGTCAGTCGTGAACACGAGCCAACCCGTTGGTGACTAAGACACATTTAGCCTACGCCAGCCTTGCCCGCGTAAGGCTGAGCCTAAACGTCGTCATTGATTATCCACAGATAGCCGTAGTAAATATATTCAATGACGCTCATAGCTCAGACTTTATAGTTAAGCTCACTAAAAAAATTGTCGTTCAAAAACTTATATAATACATTCAGGCAGGAAGACTCTATGTTGATCTTCTATTCTTTTATTCTTTGCCGATTCTATTTATTTTTTTTGACGTTGAGAGCTTTGTATCATAGCCCCTTTACCCCACCCATATGCTCCGTAATATGGCAAGCGTCCACGTGCCATGCTTATACATGCAAATCCTTTCCATAACTTATACATGCAAATCCTTTCCATATCCCAAACCCTACCTGTATCCAAACCCTATGTGATCTATGTGATCTCACTTATGGACGATATCTCTTAATGGTATCTAGCCCAGTAGTAACCTTCATCCCAATGCGAGCATCCAGGACATACGCCTCCCACTTCGCAACCTTCATTAACCACTCTTCACACTCCTGCACCTTTGCTTGACGATCGACACCGTTGAGATCTTTCTCGACCCATGCCAGTGTTGCCATCTCGTAGTGTGCTGATGGACAGCACCAGTCATCTCGAAGATGGCCTTTGAACATGTTTCTTAAGAGAGATATTAGCAGATGCGATATAAAAGCAGGAGTATAAGACATACCTATCATGGCTGATGAGGTCATCCATTAGTAATTGTCGTGCCTCACCGTATTTTCCCATGTTTCTCAACACGGTAGCTCTCAACAATGATCGAACGCCGATTTCATCGATATCAGATTTGAACTTCTCTGGATGTGTTGCGTGGCTCCATTCCAAGTTATGCAAGGAAATCTCCAAGTCTCCTGATCTCATTTTCTTATAGCCGTTCCATAAGTAAGTCATTTCCTCGATCGGACTGACACCAATGGCATCGACGAGATCAACCTTCCATTCCTTTGCCCGCTCCTCCCATTTCTGAACCTTGCGGGAAACATAAACGTCGAAGGGGAGTTGTTTGGCCATAAAGCGCTTTTTCCCCGCCAATGTCGGCGCCTGTCGTAACAACTGAGTCGCCTTATCTTTATATTTCTTTGCAAACTCCGGATTTGCGACTCTATAACGCCGGTAGAGTTCCACTTGCGCTGATCCAGCACCGAAGATATATAACGAATGACTCCAGCTATTTAGCTTCGTACAAGCGACAAAACTTTCTGAGCACAGCTCATAGTCATGCAAGGCCATGGAGCATAAGCTCCTCTCAAACATGTTCAGAGCCAGCACTTGCTTCATTTTGCTGTCTTGATTGCTGTTCAAAATCTCAATGGCGGCCCTCAAATTCCCATCTCCAGCTTCCTTTCTTGCTTCTTCCAGGCGCCATAAGCGGGACTCAGGATAACGAGCTTTCATGGTAGTAATGAGTTCGTCGCATTTCGCCTTCGGTAGCGCCGAATGGTCGTCCTCTCCAACATCATTGTCCGTGAGAACGATATCACAGAACCCGAGAAGACCATTGTAGTAACCTAATAATACAAGGCCAGCCGCGGCGCCCTTGATATTATCGAATTTGGTTGCTTGCCACAGCAGTTTAAGGCCGAGTTCGCGATCGCCCTTGAAGCCAATAATAGAAAGGAGCTTGCTGAAGGCTGGGGGCACCATGGAGAGAATCAATTGAAGAAGTCCATAGCATAGATTTGCGCCCGAATGGATAAACAGGTCAATAGGATTGGCGAAAAAGTCGACTTCTGGGCCTTGGTCAGATGAGTCCTTGGATTTCGCAGAAATTATTGTTGTTCGTGATGATTCGCCTTCTCTTTCTTCCTCTTTTTCCTTCTCTTTTATGATTAAATCCTTCATTTGTGCCTCAAAGTCTTGGTTAGAAATCGTATGCCCAAGGTAATTTGACGGAGTTTCCATCCCTGTCGGCGTTTCAGTGGCGTCCACAAATTCCAGGTCGCTATCCTCCGGAGTCCGTTTCTGTGGTGAATTGGCGTTTTTGGCTTCCAGATCCATCTCACTGGTATTCGAATCTGACATAGATTCTAACTCAGTCTCGTCAAAACTACCAGGCATAGATTCCCTTCTCGGCCGCGGCCTCTCGGTCGGAGTTGGAGTGCCTCGTTGTTTTGCCATATATGCCGCCTCCTCCTGGATAATCCCATCCAATGTAACGTACGCCTTCCTCAACTTGTAAAACCCCCTGATGCTCTCCGTCAAACTCTCATTCAGCAGCGCCACCACCGAACTCATCAATTGGGACTCGGCATGGCAGAGCGCATACTCCGCACCTGGTGAATACAGCCTGGACTCATAGATCCCCGGCTCCTTCTGCGCTCTCTTCATATCCGCCCAACTCGACGCCTCCGCCGCCGCAAGCCGATCCGACGCCTCCTTCATAACATCCTGTTCGAAGCCCATAACCGAGCGCATGAACTGTGTGAGACCACGCCCGAGCATGTGGAATGACGAGTTCTCCTCGTGGAGCGCTGAGTCTGCTTTGTCGACATCGTCCGACATGATCCATATTACCGCCGCAAGCGCATGCTCGAGTTGTTTCTCCTCATCGACGGGACTCTTGGGCGCCGCGATGCTCGCTGGTTTCGAGGGGCCGCGTAGCCATCCTCCTAATCCTACCATCGTAGGGTTTCGGAGTATATAGTGGAACAGGCGGGCGATCGTGGCACAAGATCACGACCACGAGCCGAATGAGTGCAGTACAGGTACAATGGTACAAGTACAATATCCCTCAAAAGAGCAGCTCTTCCAGTATGAAGGAAGGCCAACCCACACACAGCCTCGTTCGGTAAATCGAAAATGAGACGTGAAAAAAACTTAATAGAAGAGAAATTGTAAACTATGAGATTAAAAGAATAAGTATGAACCACGCACCGCCGGCCACGCTCGACAAATCTAAGATTTTCAGCTCATTGTTATTGTCAGCCTTGGATAGGATGGAGCGGCGAGTGCGCCGATTGATCCGATAGCTTTTTGCCCGCAAGCAACTCCAACTTGGTGGGGTTCCCGCCGTCGCCCTAGTCTGGGCCTAGGCGGTCTCGCCTGCGCTAAGGCCGCGCTTGCGCTTGCGCTTGCCCGTAGGGATGGAGACCTACGGAAGGCGAGAGACCTGGACATGCATTTTAACCCCCCCCAGCAACAGCTCCATTGCGACAACTTACAAGCCAAGACGTCAACTACATCTCACGAGCAGACAACCATCTCAACGCCAACACAACGAGATAATATACACGAAGAGAGAAATCTTAGGAAATGTCTGCAGCTCCAGCTTCCGGTGCTGGGTCGACGGCGAACAAGAAGACTGAGACCGCCACACCTGCGAACGTGCAGAAGACAACGGCTACCTTGGAAGAGGATGACGAGTTTGAGGATTTCCCAGTAGAGGGTAAGACTTTACACTTTTTATTGCTTTGGGATTACATGAGGCTATGCTTGGGCAGCGGGAAGGGATGCTTGCTGTGTCGACTCTGGGATAGCAACGCCGTCGTGGGTCGTATGGGAAGCTGGGAGACCAGCAGGGTCGCAGCACGAGAAGTGGCTATGGTTGCCGATGGATTCCTTCTTGCTTCATGTTGAAAGCAGGGCGCCTTTATCTTTCTCCTTGTTTCACAAACGAAGCTATGGCGGCTTTGCCTTTCCCTCTTTGTTCATTTCTTGCCCTGGCACCTCTTCATACAACTCTGAATGAATCACAATCTGACTTCTTCATCACAGACTGGACACAAGAAGAGACCGAGGTACCAGGCGACAACACACATCTGTGGGAGGAGAGCTGGGACGACGATGACACGAGCGAGGATTTCTCTGCACAGTTGAAGTATGTTTCGATGCCTGGATCTGCCCTCTACACACCCTCACCCAACAAAGCACCCTTTTCGAACTAACCCTTTACTAACGTCTGCGCTTCATAGGGAGGAGTTGAAGAAAGTCGAGGCAAGCAAGAAAAGGTGATGTGCTCACAGGAGCAGTAGGGGGGTAATGGATGGATTTCGGCGTCACAAGGCGAACACACATACGAGCATGAAATAGAAAGCGGCCTTTGCGCCAGCAATACATGAGCTTCACATCAGACCACAGATGTTTGTTGAATATCACAAGCTGCACATAGTCCACGTGAGCATAGTGCCATTGTTTCATTTGCTGCCTATGGGCGAAGATAGCTTTTCACCTTGAATTTCCTCCCTACAAGCGCAAGCTGGGGTTAAGCGACCGATCTGAGCACATCAGAGATGCTCTCTAGTCACATAATTTACTTACTCGACAGCGCAGAGACACCTGGCAACTCCTTGCCCTCCAACAGCTCCAGAGACGCACCACCACCAGTCGAGACGTGGCTGAGCTTATCCTCAACACCGTACTTGGCCGCCACGGTGGCGGTATCACCTCCTCCGATGATGACCGTCTTGCCTGACTGTGCGGCCGCAACAGCGCAGTCCAGGACGGCCTTGGTGCCCTTGGCGAAAGCCTCGAACTCGAAGACGCCCGGTGGGCCGTTCCAGAGGACCGTCTTGGCCTCGTTGATCGTATCCTTGAAGAGCTTGATGGACTCTGGGCCACAGTCGAGTCCCATCCATCCGTCTGGGATGCCGGTCTTGTCAGTGGCAACATCAGTCTTCGCATCCGGTGCGAACTTATCCCCAGTAACGTAATCGACCGGCAGGACGATCTTGACGTTGTTCTTCTTGGCCTTCTCGACGAGATCGCCGACGATCTTGGAGCCGGCCTCGTCGAATAGGGAGTTGCCGATCGCGACGTTCTCAAGGGTCTTCTTGAAGGTGAAGGCCATGCCGCCGCAGATAATCAGCGAGTCGACCTTGCCGAGCAGGTTGTCGATCAGCTGGATTTTGTCGGACACCTTGGCGCCGCCAAGAATTGCCAGGAAGGGGTGCTCGGGGTGCTCAACAGCTTTGGCGAAGTACTCAAGCTCCTTCTTCATGAGGAAGCCGGAGGCTTTTTGAGGGGTGTGCACGCCAACCATGGAGCTGTGGGCACGGTGGGCTGTGCCGAAGGCGTCGTCTATTTATTATATTAGCGTTAGATCCAGTATGAGCTCTCATGCCGAGTAAGAGAAGAAGTAGAAATATACTTACTGACGAAGATATCTCCCAGCTTGGTGAGGTCGTCACGGAATTTAGCAACAGCCTCTGGCGCAGCCTTAACCTTCTTGCCCTCGGCATCCTTGCTCGATCCCTCCTCCTCAGCGTGGAATCTCAAGTTCTCCAACAGGACAACCTCTCCATCCTTAGCATTGTTGACAATCTGCTCGACCTCTGGTCCGACGCAGTCGGGCGCAAAGGTGACCTTGCGGCCGAGCAGCTTCTCGAGCTCCGGCACAACTGGCTTGAGCGAGAACTTCTCGTTGACCTTGCCATCTGGACGGCCCAGGTGGGACATGAGGATGACAGCCTTGGCGCCGTTGTCGATCGCATACTTGATGGTTGGGACGGCACCGGCGATACGTTGGGTGTTGGTGACGTTCTTATTGGCGTCGAGAGGGACGTTGAAGTCGACCTAATTGCAGCATCGGGATCAGCTTCCATCCATTTCTCGCATCTATTGAGGCATTGTGATGGCGGCGGCCAACTTACTCTGATGAGGACCCTCTTGTCCTTAAGGGACACGTCGGTGATCGAGAGCTTGTTGGAGAGAGACATATTTGCTAGACAACTGCAATTCTCAAAAATCTTAAAACAATTGAAATACTTCGGGAATCTCAAGGAGCAGATGGAAATAGATGTAGATGCAAATAGACGCACAATTTCCACGATAATAGGCGTTTGAAGCTGAACGGTTTCTTTTCGTGGAGGTTAGGTCCTGGGCTGGGCTGCCAATCTTACCCCTCCAGCTTTATCGAGATTTGGTGGGGGTGACGCTATTACCTTCTGAGCTCAACCCCTCCAAGGCCAAGCATCATCAGCCGATGTCATACATTTGGTTCTATCACGTGAACGTGACTGCATTATTGGAGTATTACTGTAATGACTATCTGAGTCTTAAGGAAGCTCTATTACCTACAGAGAGTAATGTGTCATTTATCTTAGATACTCGTAAATCAGTCCCTTTTCTTTGTATACTACCCAATTCGAACGCCCCCGTGCTGTCCCACAACTGCATAGCCATGCATATCCTTCTAGAGCAAAACCGTCTATCATGATCGTAATCAGAATAAAAAAAATGGGTACAATTACAGTGCCAAGAGCGATGTTGTTTCTCTTGTCTTTCCTTATGTCTGCATTCAAGGAGAGCTAGCTGTCTTCGGAGAACTAGGTGTCGCCGGAGGGCTGGGTGTCCCAGAAGAGCTATGTGCTGATGCTAAGCGATTCATTTGCGCATCTTCTGGAGAGCTGGATATCCCAGGGGAGCTATGTGCTGATGCTAAGCGATTCATTTGCACATATTCTGGAGAGCTGGGTATCCCAGGGGAGCTATGTGCCGAGGCTGAGCGACTCATCCGTACATCTTCTGATGCGTTGGTGAGTGAAAGATAGGCCGTCCATGCAATGCCAACGCTTGATACGAATGGCTGTGATAAGTGTCAGTGTGGTCTCCTCCATATGAATGTAGAAGCTTGTATCTTACCAGTTGGAACTGAATAGGAATGACCCTGAAGTTCAATATCTGAACCGCGGGCCAAAGGATATAATTCGCCTTTAATGCCGGCACGTACATATCCTGCAACTTGCGCAGGACCTGTTGCTTTCCACCTCCCTCTGCAAGCGTCATAGCCGTGAAAAACACAACAAGCCCAGTCGGCGCAAAGATCAATTGATCAAAGCCCACCCTTTTCAACGCCGGACCCAATGAATTTCCCTTGGTGATCGGGAACATCCGACTGAGTAGCTGGAACCACTTGAACTGTATCGGTGCTATCATGAAACCGTATCCTACAAATCTCAACAGTCGTGCGAAGTCGAAGGGCGGTGGCAGTTTCTCCGACTCAGGGATCAGATCGCCCTGGGTTTGAGAGAAGATCTTGTCGAGCTCGTGGATCTCGATCGCGATGGGATCTTCGGACCTGCTGGGGCCGCCTGGCTTGCGGAGGGCTCGCTCACGGATTGAGGTTATGGATTGGGCGACTGTGTCGGCCATGCCGCCGAGGACGGCGTTGGATATCATCATCGTGAGGACTGTTGATCTCGCGGTTAGCAGTTATCATCGCAGCAGTACTGGGCGGTGGACGAACGTGGACGCGATGCGTAGTAGCCGTTAAATTTCGCAACGAGTCTCGACATGATGAGAAGTTCTATCAGTCCAAGGATTGCATTAAGCAGCGGCTAAAATATAGAGGTTTTTGGTCAGAAAGGCTGATTGCATAAGTGATAATACAGAATCGAGGAAGAGCACTTACAGTATTCCAGAATGTGCATGTATGATTGAAATATCGTGATAGTTGCCGCCGCTGAAGATCGAAGACCATGGCTGCAGACTGAGGTATTGGAAGTTTTGTGGTTAGAATATGGCTGTTTCCAATGTTAGGAGCTGCGGGCAACTATGACGTCCTCTCCATCAGGCGGCTGCCAAGTACGCTATGGATCGGCGATAGCGATTATCATTTATGGGGGACCATCGACGCCTCCAAAAGCCTCGATTCCTCGGCACAAATTCGCGAAAAGACGGCAATTGATGATGACGAAAAGCGAGATGAGGTTGTAGACTCTTCAGACAGTGTTCGCCATCTGAAGACTCGGTAGAAGTCACAAGAATCTGACGCGTTCTTAACCTGGCACAGAAGTCGCTTAGGTAAGGAGTCTTCTCCAGTGGTCGAGATGCAGGGATAGGTAATGCCTACATCATTCTGATTTTGCAACATTTAGTCCACAAGCTGGATGACTTGAGTAATCTTAGGCTATGATATTCGCAGGCATGTATTAAAAAGGAAATCTCCGTTATTTACGAGGCTTAAGGTTTAATCAGCCTCTCTGCATTTAGCGTTGTGGACGTTTTTAATGTTTGACAAATGACAATGATATTTTCTCAATCGGATTGATATACTTGGATATTTTGTATACAGTATATAATCCATCACGAGATATTCCGCCATAAATATCACAAACATTTAATATAACATAATCGTAACTTAATTCCGATACCCTTCTATATGGATTCCATATCCAAAGTGATGACTAGCAATAAAAATTCCAAGTACACTCGAACGGTAGGTAGAACAAATATCAGCGTGCCGATGAGTGGTTTAACCGTTGAGACATCTCCGAAGAAAATTGGTCTAGATCCCATCCATCACCCAGCCGCGACTGGGAAGATTGAGAACCGTGATGAGAAGTCCCAGAATTAATAGTACTCGAGCTACTCGAATGCCGTGATTCTTGCTGCTGCTGCTGCTGCCTCTGCCGTCTCCGTAATTCTCCAAGAAGAGCTCTTACCTGGGCCTCAAAGCTTGCTTTCAATGCTTTCGAGTCATCCCAACGCTCACCATACGTCTTCAAAGTCTCGATTATTTGCTCGATACAAGTAATGCTCCGCTCGACATTGTCTGTGCGCCCCATATTCGGAATGGGTGGCGGAGGTGGGCCGCTGGGGCTGATGGCAGTGTATGGGATGATACCTTGCAGCAATGTTTCCAAGTTGCTAGATAATACAGCCGCAAACTGGCTTCCAATAAAGTAGACTCTTAAAGCGTCGTGATATGTGTAAAAAGCGGTATTGATCGGATCCTTGCTGATGGGAAATATCTTTTGCATATAAGACATGCTGTACTCGAAGATGAGTGTCTTGCCAAGTTCCGATACTACTGGGAATCGACATGAAGGAGCCAGGCAGTAGACATAACTATAAAGGAGCTCTAAATCGAAAAGCTCACGAATAGCAGGAGAGATGGTTTTGGGAAGATTGTCAGACCAGACACGCATTTCATAGCACATCTGCCATAGATATTGAGATGCCTGATGCAGAGGATCTCGACTGGATTGGAAGAGCTCCTGATACCATGTCGACTGAGCCTTCCGTAGCTGGAAGAGCAGAAGTGCTGTGTCGAGAGATGGCAGCTTTGATATGGAATTGTCTGAACTTCCTGTGGATGTGGAAGACAGTCGGAGTGGAAATCCCACGCTTGTCGCATCATCGGTAAAAGAGAACGGTCGCGCATGAACCATACTGATGGATCTATACAAATTAAGCATCAAAACTGTAGACAAGGACAACCAACTTACCTATCGAGAGCATAAGCACAGTAGAATAGCCTCCTACGCTGCTCAAGAGTTCTTTTATCCGGCTGTTGCTCCTTCGGTGGATCTTGATGAAAGCCTAGGTCAACCACAGCTCGACATGTAAATCCTATCAATTGCCAGCTATCGAAGTGTCGTGGGTCCAGCATGGAATATTGAACAAGCAATATCAGTGCTTGGATTTGTTGTGCATAGCCAGCCATGAGGACCTGATCTGCGTATTTCAGAGCTCGTACAGCCCACGCAACACCATCTTCGTAATAGGCATCTGTACTGCTCCTAGATTGTCCTATGGCGCCTATGGCCAAGACCATGTACAATAGCCAATAGTCGAAATCCTGAATTGGACGAGGAGGATCTTGATAGACTGCATCGAGTGCATTGAAGAGCGCGGTTTCCGGAAATGCAGGAAATAAGGAAAATACATTGTCCAAATAATACTGAAGCAGACCCATTGCCGCTGGCCTTGAAGGCATCTGTTGATTCTTCAACTTTGGTAATGGTTCATTGAGGGCTGCCGCGAGAATGAGCCTTGCGAACGTCAGATTTGTAGTTTGAGTGTCGAAGTCTCTCATGGTGGCATTGACAGACCTGACGAAGTGTCAGTATGGAAAAGAAATCTTCAACAGAAAAAGGGGATCCAACATGAATCCAAAGTCTGAGACAAGCTCATTCACATCAGTCGCTTCCCGCTTCCTTGCTGCTTTTCCATGGATGGCTGCACGAATCGCAGCTAGAGAGTCTTTCCGATCCGGAGGTGAAACTGGAGGGCCATCCCCATCATGCATGGCAACTGATGCTTTTCTCAACTTCGCATATGCTATACGCTTCTCAAGCTTTTCTACCCGAGATTCAAGGGATGCAACATAGCTTCACTCATATTAGCAATTGGATCTTAAAGATCCAAACGAAACTGACCTTCTTTCTTTGCCTTTGGCAAATTGGTCATTGGAGCTCGAACACTCATTCTCCCTTCCCGTCTTTTCACATGCCGTACAAGCTGGCAATTTACCATCACACTAAGGAAAACGTAAGTAGATAAGCACCTCCATGTCCAAGTTACATGCCTTGATTTTCGCCGAACGGCCTGGAGAGCGTTAGAATCATGTTACGTAGCATGGCTATTAAACTCACATCTCGAGCATGCAGCCACAGGGCGAGATACCCTGAGCAATGGCGAGTCCAATGCCGTATATCGATGCATACTATCGTCCTCCTTCTTGAGAACAACGGTATTGTGCCTAAATTAAAGGAAGGCCCGCTACAGACCCGTGTGTAAACGGCTTTCAGGGACTTAATCAGCTGTCATGATATTAGCCTTCTGTCTTCCACGTTTCCAGCGTCTCGTCAAGTCCGCATGAGATTCGCGTGATCGCCAGGTGCTGCACAGCCTTGTTTTGGAGCGACCTCGAGGAGTGTAATGTGAAAATACAGCGATTATTCCTTAAAGCAAGTACTGTACAGATCGAGGAGGACGAGAGAAAAATGCTCTGATCATCGTCGTGGAAGAGGTCTCTGGTTGTTTCACTCGAACACGCGGGGCATAAGATGCTTAACTTACCGGAGACGAATAGCAGTCTTGGCAGCCTTGCTGGCCAGTGGCCACCTATTTGCGCAACAATAATATGTATACCTATATATGATCTTGATCGCTTCCGCGCGAGGAGCTTATGCCCTCACGACCTCTGTACTCAAATACTCGAATCCACAGTTCATATGGACATATTGGCGAGGGTGACAGCGGCACCAACACTGAGTATAAAATATGACGATCACGATGACGATGAAGGTGAAGATGAAGATGAAGATGAACGCGAAGATGAAGATGAAGATGAAAGTGAGGATGAAGATAAAGGACGAGGCGGATGTGGCATGGTATACACAGCAATCGGATCTGACCCCTCTCTACTCCTCAACTCCTCTACTCTGCCTTACGTGCTACCAAGTCGTAATACGCCCAGTTACTTCGATGTAACGTATAAGATACATTAGTTTGACGGATAATCGGCGCAAATATGGGTACATAGGGCAACTTTGCAAGTACATTATGTGTACAAGTACCTTTTGGTGGTCCAAGTGTTTTTTCAGCATGTACTAATACTGTAGTTGTAGGTCCATCGAGTTCCCGGTTGCAGCTCCATCGAGTTCCCACTTGCAGGAAAGTCAATTGTCATTCGCTCCGAATGGACTCGATCGCATTTCACATGTAACTCGGTATTTCCATGTCAGTTCCCGAAAAAACATTGTTTTCTGTTGACTCGCTTGTCATCACCTCATATGTCGTGGTGAATAGAGGGAAAACAGTAATTATTGTGCCTCCAATAATGGTCATACCACGCACGATATGATATATTGCTCTCTGTGTACTCCATACTCCATACCGTATGGAATGTACTATATGTACTATATGTACTCTACAGTAGTCTGTACTGCACTCTCAGATGAATGCACGGATGAACCAGACCTCGATTCTAGATTCGCTGGCTGGGCGTGCGACTATTTCCCCTCTCAGAGTATCCGTAGATAGACATGAGTAGTAGTAGCCGCCACGAGTCACTGTCAAATGTCGATGCACGTCAGTGACCTCCCTCCCTCCCTCCGCCCCTCCCCCCCCTCCCCCCTCGTGCACATCTATGCCTATGCAGCGCCTTGTGAATATGAAAAGCGCCACCATCATGAACGTGATTGCACTCGACGACGACCTTCGATCGTAGCCTTGATTCGACCTATTGTATCTTGATAACCCCATTAACCCCATCTGCTTCTCGAGACATCGCCGACGTCGCCTCTGCTGATCACCAGCTCATAAGCGCGTATTAGCCGTGAGAATCGAAAAAAAAGAGAGACATCATTTCGTATCGTTCCCGCTGTGGACATTGGAGCTGCGCGACAGTCCGGCATAATCACGCACGAACCACCCCAGAATGCTTGATCCTCTTGCGAGCAAGTCGAATCCAATCTATTGAGCTCCATCGTTGAGGAGTCAATGGACGCAGGAGAGGCCTTTCGACAAGGCCTTGGGTCGGTCAACAGAGCGCGAGAGGCCAGGACGCCTCGAGGAAGAGAGAGTAGCCATGAGAGTGAAGATCCCTCTCCCAGAATCGCACATACATTGGCTGCGTGCTGTCGTTGTCGCAAGGTTAGTGCTATATAAAGCGATTGATGCGTGAATCTTCACTTATGAAACTGCGACAGAGAAAGACGCGATGCGATCCAACCCTTCCGAGATGTTTACCCTGTGAACGTGCTGGCGCCGTCTGCGAATACTTCGACACCGCGAAGAACAAGAATATATCTCGAACCTATGTGATCCGCCTCCAAGACCGAGTCCGCGCCCTTCAATTGGAACTGGGACGATATATCGACGAGGATGAAACTCAGGTCGACATGGAGGACTCAATACGTCCTGGTGGACTTGTTCGTTTGGAGGAGAACGACCAGACCCCTAGATACCTTGGACCCTCGAGCGGGATCGCCATGACGCGGTTAGTGATGGAGGAAGCTAGACGATATACCGATTCCAGGAGTATTCGGGAGCTTGTGCCGGAAATCAGCCAACGACGGACTCCAGTTCAGTCTCCAGACTCCCAAGCTGAGAGGAAGAGATCTTATCCCATGATCAGTGCTGTCCCTGCGGATCGGTTGCCGAGTCGCCTTGTGACTGACAAATTGATTGAGGTCTTCAACCAGAAAGGTCAGTCGCTCAAACGCCCTTTTCCCTTTACGGTGCCTCAACTAACCATCTTCAAGCTCAGTATCTATGGGCCACTTTACATGAGCCTACATTTTTCAGGGAATGTGATGAAGTCTATGCTGGAGACACTGATCCCTACAAAAACTTCGTCGTCCGGGTGGTCTTAGCTATTAGTATGCAGAAGCTTGACACCCAATATGCTGGTTTGGCAGACAGTTATTATCTGGCAGCTATGCAGAACGTCGACGAGGTGATTCGACCAAAAGACCTCAAGACATTACAATGCCTGGTCTTAATTGCACAATATTCGCTTTTGACGCCTACCAGGACGCCGATATACTATATCGTCGGTCTTGCGACAAGACTATGCCAGCAATTAGGTCTCATCGAAGAGAAGACTATCGTTCAAGGCGTGTCTTTGGGCCAAGTCGATCCGCTACAAATGGATATGAGAAGACGCCTGTCATGGATTGTTCTATCAATGGAGTATGGACTTGCACACAGTCTGGGACGTCCCAATGGGTATGCTACTGGCCAAGACCACGTTAACGTTGGCTTCTTCGCCACCGTGGATGATGAGTTCATCACTCCGAACGGGATTACCAGTGATCAGCCCTCAGAAAAGAAAATCGTGGCTATCCATTTCTTCAAGATGCGCTTATTACAAGCTGAAATACGCCGTGTATTATATCAGCGAAAGAGGGCCGAGCCTAAGAACGATTCACACCCGTGGTACGCACAGATGGAAGAGAAACTACGGTCCTGGCTGGACGAAGCTCCGACGCAGCCAAGCTGGAGCAAGCCTTGGTATGACAAATTGGATTTCTTCAGTCACAGAGCTTCGCTGACGTAGCGCTCAGGTTTACTGGCAAGCTGAACACCATGATCGTATTTCTCTTCCGTCCTTCCCCTCAAGTCCCTAAACCATCAGTAAGGGGCGCTATAAAGTGCTATGAGGCTTCTGCGTATAATATTAAGATGCAGCATAAGCAGATGGATAACCCATCTGTTGATATCACATGGATATTCCTGCAATCTCTGTTTATGGCAGTTAACACACTTCTGTGGTCGATATCATATTCCGAAGTGAGGAATCAACATCCGAAAGAAGAAATCGAAGAGCTCCTGAAGCTAGGAATCAACGTCATGGCGGACTGCACCGATCGCTGGCCTGGCAGCAAATCCGCTTCAGAACTCTACCAACGCCTCGGCCGCGCCTGTCTGAAAGCATATGAAGGCAACAGAGTCTCCGACTCCTCATCCTCCCTCTCCGCAAATTCCCCAGCCTCAATCAATGAAGCCGCATCCCCATTCTCCGACCATTCCAACACCACCGCACAATCCATTGCCTACTCACAAACCTCCCAAGACCCTGGTCCGATATTCAGCTACGTGTTCAATCAGCCGCCCGATAACTCCGCCGCAAACGAATACCACCAGAATCTCCAGCTCCATCCACAGCAGCCTGCCTTCCGCTCCAACTCCATCTTTGTGCAGCCGTCCTCCTCCCGCTCCACCGACCGGCGCTTCAGCTACTTCCCGCCCGAATTTCCCGGCGCCCCTCCCGCTCCTCCGCAACAACCCCTCCCTCCACAACCACCACAATGGGGTCCGTCGCCCGTCAACAACAGTCAGAAGGTGCACATCACGACGGCAACAGCAACCGCGATCCCACAGAACTTCAACAGCATGGAGGAGAACAACTACTTCATCCAGCCAACGTACAACTTCGGGCCCCAGATGTGTGCGGAGCAGAACTGGCAGATGCAGCCGGATCGCATGGGCAGTCTGAATTATAGCCAACAGGCGGAGCTGATGCAGAGTCTGGAGACGGATGGGCTCGTGGGCATTGATGATTATTTGGGTCTGAGTCAGAGTTTTTATAATCCGAATGTGCGATGACAGGCGTTGGGGTGAGGAAAAGAAAGAAAGAAAGAAATCTAGGGCCGTCAAGGCATGGGTGCGAGAGGATAGATGCTACCTGCAAGTGCGATGCGGCTGGCTGCTGGCTGGGTGGGATGGGAAGGCAGGGGTTTAACGAGCCGATATGATATGAGATATGACGACGCAGATGGAGGATTTTTGGTTTAGCGACTCATATTGGATGGCATAGGCAGGGAAATCGGCAGGGCAACCAGGCGACACGGTGCATGACTGACATTAGGTATATCTGAGCCCATCTTGGGTGAATACAGATACTCAAAGGGGTTTATTAAATCCAGTCACTGTGCTCAGAGTCGGAGCTGTCAGCACTCCGTCATCCACTTTGAGTGTGGATGTTAGCTTACGGGTAATATATCGTCGTCGTTGTGGTTCATTAGACTCCTAGCATCTGAGTGTTAGACCTTGCTTAGAGGCATAACAATCAGTCTCTGAGGCAGAATAGCCAGCACGTAGGTGTCTGCTTCATTGCTTGAGTACACGAAGGCTGATTAAGCTGAAGGCTACTCTCAGCTGCTAGATGGCTGAGTTGCTAAGAGCTCCGACTCTGAGCACTAGTGCTCAGGGACTGTATCATGCAGAATCAGAAGCACGGCGAAGAGAGACAGATCATATCAATCATCTTCCATTCCAATTCCACCCTCTTCTCTCCTCCTCAGCACCACCATGCTAGGAGAGAAAAAAAATGCTACGAGTGTCGGTGCCCGAGTACATTAACTATGCTATGCCATCCTCTCCCTCCAATCCCCCCTCGACCCCCACATACCTTCTCCAACCCGCATCATATGCATAAGATTCTTTCCCAAGAACACCTCCCGTCTCCCTTTCATCGCACCATGTTGACGCGCCAAATGCAAGATATCCCGCCCCAAAATGATTTTCGTATCCCGCACTCTGTAACTGCATTGTACTGTACCACATGCACGCTCCGCCATGCAATGCGCATGCGAAAAATAGCAAGACTCTGCTCAATTCCGGAGCTCAAAACGCCCCGTAATGCACTACATAGTAGTAAAAAGACCCCCCCATCGCAGTAATATGATAAAACAACTCATCTCTCATCTCTTTGCATAACGCTTAAAATGCCATCGGGTCCTACGCAGCAGCGGTTTTCGTGCCGTTTGCTGTCGATGTCATACCACCACCAGCACCGGCATCCGCCTTCGCCTTCGCAGCAGCCAGGATGCGCCCGTGCATATCCTCCAGCGTGCGCCCGAGCGGCTTTGGATCCAGCGGCCACTGCGCCGCGACATAAGTCCTGCAAGCTGTCAGTTCCTTCCTTCCTGTGGTTTATCACAACAAGGCGGGAAGACTCACCAAAAACTCGGCCTCAACGCCGACACATCCTCATCCGCCTCTAACCCATCAATAAAATTCCCAATCGTCAACAGCTCATTCTTCAGCAAATTCGCCCTCTCCTTCTGGCTCTTGATCTTTTCCTTCGTCGCCCCCGCAACCCGCTTGAAGGCATCCCGCATCGGCCGGAAGATCACCCGCAGCATCTGGTCCTGCTCATGAGTACTCGTCACGTTCTCCGACTTGCGGTGCTTGCGCTCGCGCTCGCGCTCCTCCTCGCCGCTATGCTTGCGCTTCAGATCTCCCTTGTGCCGGTGCTCGTCACGCTCGCGCTCGTGGCGGCTGTCGAAGCTGCGGTCACGGCCTTCGGATTGCCGATGAATTTTGCGGATCGGTGGCGCGGGAGAAGCAGAGACGGAAGCGCGGTGCTCAGCGCGGCGGATGCCGTTCTTCTTGTTGTTGCGATGGTGATTCTCGACGGCGCGGCGAGCGGCTTGGTCATCGGAGTATCTGGCCTTCAAGACAGACAAGAGATAATCGGCTCGGCGAACCAGGTGGACGGCTCCTGGTGACTTGGCTGTCGTCTCTTCGCCCTGGATTCTCTGCTCCTTCTTGTCCACACGATGCTCTTCGAGGAACAATTTGTCTTGGAGTCCCAGCTCAGTATCATCACGGATGTCGGGCCAAGCTCCATAGCCATGGCGATGGATACCAACAAGCAACATGCCGTCTTCTTTCGCGCCCCATTCACAAGAATAGTGAGCAGCCTTGGAAGCTTCGGGAACTCGGAATTTTCTGAAGTCCGGAAATGCTTCAATGATCTCCTTAAGCATTCTCATCTCGCCAGGACGTTCCATAACTGTTTCAGCATTCAGACGCTTGACACCGAGGAAGTCAAACAAAACTGCCTTCTTATCCTTCTTAGTGAGAGCTTTACTGGATTCACGTTCCTTAGCTTCTTGTTCCGCAGCAGCTGCCTTCAGGCGTTTGTCACTCTCGTTGATAATGGACTGCAGTGTAGCTTTCAACAAAGCTGGGTCACGCCCCACAAGGCGAGCATCTCTGATTAACTCATCAGGCCGATCATCGATGGATCCATAGCGCAGAAAGGCTTTGAAGAGCCATCTGGCCTCCTTATCATTGAGTTCTCTCTTTGGATCTGCTTTATCAGCCTCCCTCTTCTGGTCGAGCTCATCTTGCTTCGCCTGATCCCGTTCACGCTTCTTTGCCAGTCGTTGTTCTGGCTCTTGCTCAGCAGTAGCCTTCATTGCGGCCTTGCGAGGAGCATTCTCTTCGACCACTCTTGCCAAATATTCTTCATGAGCCTTCTTCTCTTCTTCGGCTTTAATGCTTTCGAGTTGTTCCTTTGGAATGATGTCGTCCCACTCAAGGTCAATCTTTACATCAGTATATTCAAAACTCCTCAAGAAGTCTTCACCGCCATCAGCAATCATGCCCTCAGGAACTTCCGTCTTGTGCTCCTCGGCATTCTCAAGGATAGAATCAATGTCCAATTCTTCCAACTTCTTCTGATTGCCAGACTGCTCGAACATCTTTTGGCCTCTTTTCTTCAGAATACGAGAGATATCATCAGAGGACTTCGGCTCCTCGATCTTTCCAGCCTTCTGGGCCTTCTCACGGAGCTGATTCATTTCCTTGTCTGTGACGCCTCGCTGGATGGTGATAAACTCAAGCATAAGCTTATTGCGAGCACGCTCAAGGATCTCTTCTTCAACAGTCTCTTTAGATACCAATCTGTAAACACTGACTGGCTTCTTCTGCCCAATTCGATGAGCACGTGCCATTGCCTGAAGATCCGCCTGCGGATTCCAATCCGAATCAAAAATGATAACGGTATCAGCAGTCATGAGATTGATACCAAGACCACCGGCACGTGTTGAGAGCAAGAAACAAAAATCTTGGCTCTCATCTGCATTAAAGTGGTCAATGGCAAGCCGTCTAGAACCAGATGCCATGGTACCATCCAAACGTTGGAAAGCGTAGCCTCGTAATTGAAGATAATCTCCCAGGATATCGAGCATTTTCACCATTTGACTGAAAATCAGAACACGGTGGTTGTCCTTCTTGAGCTTTGACAGTAGTCGATCCAAGAGCATCATCTTGCCACTGCTGGCGATGAGACCTTTCAACATCTGATCACGCCTCTCCTCGCCCTTCAAAATCTTCTCCTCAGCATTTGGGAACATGTACGGGTGATTACTAGCTTTCTTCAGCTCCATCATGATGTTGAGAAGAGATTGCTTTTGTCCCTTGGAGCCTTCGTTGAGTGCGGCATAATTGCGAGTGAGAATGTTCTTATAGTACTCCAACTGTACATCGGACAGCTCGACTCGAATAATCTTTTCAGTTTTCGGGGGAAGATCGTTCTCAACCTTCTGTTTTGTCCGTCGCAAAATGAATGGCTGAATCTTCGTCGTTAACGCTGCGATCTTCTCTCCTGCAGCTTCCGAAGTCAAATCCATATCATCCTCAATATCAACCTCGCCAGGCATCAGAAAATCCATAAGTGCGGAGAGCTCGCCGAGTGTATTCTGCACTGGAGTACCGGTAATGAGCAAACGACTTGGAGTCTTGAATTCGAGTAACCGTTGATAGAGTTGCGATTCTCTATTCTTAAGACGATGTGCCTCATCAACCGCCATGAATTGCCACTTGATTTGTCCTAAAAAGCTAGCGTCGGCCAAGATATACTCGTAAGAAGTGAGTAAGACATTGAACTTTGGCTTCCGGACGTTTCCATCGCTCAAAAGCTCATACTCCCGGATGATGCTACGGGACGCCTCTTTGCCATTGTAGACGACATAATTCATATCCGGTGACCAAAAGTCGAAGGTATCTCCCCAAGCGGGGATGGTTGATAGAGGAACCACAACAAGGAACGGACCTTGTTGATGTCGGCTATGTCGGAGCCAGTTCATAAAGGACACCGTCTGTACAGTCTTTCCAAGACCCATCTCATCTGCAAGAATGACATTCTTGTTCTTTGCCCAATTGTAGGCAAGGAAGTTCAGACCGGTGATCTGGAAGTCCCGAAGTTGACCCCCTTTGACATACGACGGCTGCTCTCGAATTGGAACATGCGGGCGCCGAGTATTTGGGTTGGATTCGGACTTATCAGAAACCAGAGTTTGCGAGGTGCGATCGAGATATCGGTCGATTTCGCCTTGAGCAATTTCACTGACGAGTGATTCTTCCTCCCATGTGCAAGACTCGTAATAGAGACCCTTCCATTTGACGTAATATTCTGTCCCACTATCACTATCTCGTACGCCGATGACTCTTTCAATCTTTGTATAATCCAGTAGGGCATCGGAGTCTCGTTCCCTATCAAGCATCCACTTCTCCTTTTCCTCGGGCTGGACATCAGGAGCAGTTGCAAAGTAGATGTCTTGCAAAACAACCTTCCGATAGTAGTTCTCAAGTCGTCGATGACCTCGCACAGTGCTCAAGTATGACGCATCCTCCCATGTGGCATGGTAATAAGACTTCTCTTGCCATTTAACATAATACTCGAAGTCGTCACGGCTTATATTGGGCTGGCTGATGTCCATACCCTCCTTAGGCTTATGCTTCAAGATAACTTCGATGTATGGAGAAGTATCTTCGTATCCTTCGGCTGCTTGAAGGGGCGTCATCAAGTCTGAATCGTCCTCTTCGGGCTCACTTTCTTGGTATGCACCAGCGGATACCTGTGCAGCGCGACGGTTGCTCCATCTTGCAGCAGCTACTGGCGCTGCCTCCAGTTGTTGTCGTCGATTCTTTTTCGTCATGCTGCGAGCACGGGCGCCGCCGTAAGTATCTGATTCAGAATCATTGGACATCGATCGAGCAATTGGAGTATCTCTTTTGGAAGCTAAAAATGGGACAGTCAGCGACAGCGACAGTGACAGAGGGCGTAGTGGCATCTGTGCCAAAACTCACAGGGTCGAGATCTCTCGGGCTTCCGTCTCTTACGTGGTTGTGATGGAATAATATCCGAAGCACTAGCGTACTCATCTTCATCGTCATTGTCATCATCACTATCAATCTATTCGAAGTCAGCATGCATACTCGAACGTGCGAGACTATGGATGACTTACAATGGTGCGGTGCTGAACAGGCCGACCCTAGAAAACCACGTTAAATCATTCGTTCAACAGAGCAGCGTGGTTACGTACACTTCTGCGCAGTCCATATAACTCCGGATTAGCTTTTATATATTCATCGTCTTCAATGCCCATTTTTCGCTTGGTCGGACGGCGTGAGTCGTGAGATAATGAACGATCAATGCGTGTACTGCGGTGGTTTGACTCAGCGATGCTCTCTTCCACGTCGAAATCGCCATCTTCTGATCCATTGCCCTTCTCTTCTTCTGAGGATTCAGAACTTTCGGGATCTTCGTTCCCAAAATCAGACTGATGATTTGGGGTACTTGATGTCGACGGCGAGGCTTCAACGACAGGAGGCTCACGGATCTCGGATAGGTCGCTTCCGGAATCGTATGAAGCTTCATCATTTGCGATCGAGATATTTTCCATTGGAGAATGGTGTCCATTGGTCATGGATACGGAAGTATTCGAGTTCATATTGCCGGCCGGCGACGAGCTGCCTGCTACAGGACGACAATGTCAGTATATGAATTAGCTTGAAAATGACGCGGCAGAAGTGAGGTCAAAAGGGCAGAGTGCGTGAGTCATCGGCGACCATGAAGCAACCTCGAGCACCTCAAGAGCACGTCCTGAAGCTTTTCTATCCTTCCCGGCGCATTGCTCTCGATGATATTGCGATGAGGCTGATGGATGTATCCAAAGATACCGAAGCACGCGCGCTCCACAAGGAGGCACGGAAGCAAGTTCAGAATGAAAGCGGTCATCCGGCGAGTGCCCAGACACCAATTCGAGTTTCGTAATAGTCAGAGAAGTCTCCGACTCGTAGATATGTCGAATATATCTGTTGCTGCGAGGAGGCGGAAGACTGGTGGCAGCCTTGGGCGGCTGGAACAGTCTGGGCTGGTAAGACAAAAAGATAAAGGATTACATACAAGCCATGATTGAAAGGCCCTTCAGGCAGCTTAATCAAGAGATATTTTCCGTCAATGACTGGTGGATTTTGTGGTTGTCGTACATGAGGTTTTGATTCATTCAAGTGCAGAACATGAAGCTGGGCTGGGACTGAGTAGTGAGTAGGTAGTCGGCTGTAGTAGTTCTACATTCACCCAGGGTGAGATCGCAAATCGATACTCGCTTACCGTGGAGTTAGCGTGGGCCACTTTCACACCACGAATGAGCACGGGTCAAAAGGATTTTGTCATCGATGCAGACCCACGATACCCTTAAACATTCTCAGCGGCAAAGTTCAACAACAACGTCGTCCAAGCTGCAAGCCAACACTCATATACATACGCCTTGTTACATATACTTCCAAACCACCACCAAACCGCACAGAGGACCACAGGATAAAACCCAGCACTTCCTTGAGAGGCTTTTGAGCCCAGACCAGCAAAGATGTCCGATAGACTTACCCGGTATGCACCCCATTGTCCTCTGCACATTTCATAACCATGGCAGTCACAATCATGCAGTGGATGGGGGATGTCCAGACGCCTTTTTGAAGATACGCTGACATTTGTGCTTCCAACAGTATCGCGATTATCAACAGCGACAAGGTACGAAGACACACCGCCAGCCTCTGTGGCTACCCCACTACTACCCCGCCTTGAAGTCCAAAAGATCATAAAGTGCTAATGAAACCTGTCGCATACAGTGCAAACCAAAGGTGAGGACGGCTCTACAAGAAGACTTATAATATAATGCTAATTCTTGGTGCAGAAATGTCGACAAGAGTGTAAGAAGTCGTGCCCTGTCGTCCGCAGTGGCCGTCTTTGTATCGAAGTCACCCCCGAGTCGAAAATCGCCTTCATCTCCGAGACCCTCTGCATAGGATGTGGTATCTGCCCCAAGAAATGCCCATTCGGAGCAATCAACATCATCAACCTGCCAACCAACCTCGAATCCCAAGTCACACATCGCTATTCTGCCAACAGCTTCAAGCTCCATCGTCTGCCCATGCCAAGACCGGGACAAGTTCTCGGTCTCGTGGGCACGAACGGTATCGGAAAGAGTACGGCGCTGAAAATTCTCAGTGGAAAGCTGAAGCCCAATCTCGGGAGATTCGACAATCCACCAGACTGGGAAGATGTCATCAAATATTTCCGTGGTTCTGAGCTGCAAAGTTAGTATCTGGATACACCCCTGGGTGCCTATAAGACCTAACATTGCAATAATAGACTATTTCACCAAACTGCTCGAAGACGACCTGAAGGCTGTTGTGAAGCCCCAATATGTTGATCAAATTCCTAAGGCTGTTCGCGCAGTCGATAAGTCTGTCAAGACCTTGATCACAAGCAGATCTCAGATGGACAACCTGAAGGAAGTCTGCGATGTTCTGGGTAGGCAGTTCTCAGCACATTATATGCGTCAATCTACTAACTATACACAGAGCTGAACCATATTATGGATCGTGATATCAACCTCTTGTCCGGTGGAGAACTGCAACGCTTCGCCATTGGAACAGTATGTGTCCAACAAGCTGATGTCTACATGTTCGACGAGCCATCTTCCTATCTGGACGTCAAGCAACGTCTCAAGGCAGCTGCAATTATCCGCTCGCTCCTGCGTCCAAATGATTACGTTATCGTCGTTGAACACGATTTGTCCGTCCTTGATTATCTCTCCGATTTCATCTGCGTGCTCTACGGTCGCCCTGCGGTGTATGGTGTCGTTACTATGCCTGCCTCTGTCCGTGAAGGTATCAACATTTTCCTCGACGGCCATATTCCAACTGAGAATTTGCGCTTCCGTGAGGAATCCTTAACTTTCCGCATTGCAGAGGCTGGAGATGAGTTCATCGTCGACAGGTCCCGTGCCTTCCACTACCCTTCAATGGAGAAGACCCTAGGTAATTTCCATCTCACTATTGAGGAAGGTGACTTCACCGACTCAGAAATCATCGTCATGATGGGAGAGAATGGAACAGGAAAGACAACTTTCTGTAAGATGCTGGCTGGCGCCATCAAGCCTGATGGCACCAGAAGGGTTCCAGACATGAAGATCAGCATGAAGCCTCAAACGATTACACCAAAGTTTGAGGGCAGCGTCCGCCAGCTGTTTTTCAAGAAGATTAAGGCTCAATTCCTGTCGCCGCAGTTCCAGACCGATGTCGTCAAGCCATTGAAGCTTGAGGACTTCATTGACCAAGAAGTCAAGAACCTGTCCGGAGGAGAATTGCAGCGTGTTGCCATCGTCCTCGCTCTCGGTATTCCAGCCGACATCTACTTGATCGATGAGCCCTCTGCCTACCTCGATTCCGAGCAGCGTATTATCGCTGCCCGTGTCATCAAGCGATTCATCATGCACTCCAAGAGAACCGCCTTCATCGTCGAGCACGACTTCATCATGGCAACTTACCTTGCTGACCGCGTCATCGTCTTCGACGGTGAGCCAGGAATCGAGTCCTGCGCTCACTCGCCAGAATCTCTCCTTACCGGCTGCAACAAGTTCTTGAAGAACCTCGACGTCACCTTCCGCCGCGACCCAACCAACTTCCGCCCACGTATCAACAAGCTAAACTCCCAACTGGACCAGGAGCAAAAGCTGAATGGCAACTACGTAAGTAACTCCCTTCCCCAAATATCCACACAACGCAACTAACACATCCCAGTTCTTCCTGGAGGAAGATAAGAGTTGAAAAGGGCATTCCATATGAAAACATTCCAGCTTTAGATGCATCATTAGGCGTTCAGGGAGCGGCATCAAAAGTGGCACAGCATAGACGGGGAAATCCAGGGCTGTCCGATGACGAGGACAGCAGTGACGAAGACGACGATCCAGACGACTAACGATGGCGACGGCACTCTATCCCCTGTTGCCTGGTCCTATCCCCCCGCGCAGCCGGTTTCTTTTGTTTAGTCTAACCCGCTGCGCGAGGGCATAGATTGAGGGGCAATGGGTCAAGTGGGTGAGTGCGGTCGAGGCGGTGATTTAGAGCTAGCATATGAACCAAGGAAGCAATTGTCACTTCTGTTGGGCTTTGGGTTCTGTCATTGATTGAATTTTAAGTGTTTGAGAGATTCTTGGCCCGAAGTGGGTTCCGTCTACAGGGCTTAAAACTAGTTTACCATCTATAGGAAAAGAGATACAATATACACACCGATTGTCTCTCATTCCGCTTTTCTACTGAATAATCCAACTTCTTCAATCATTGCGTGCTGAGCGTGAGCTATGATTTCATTGAAACCGATCTGCCAAAACGTCGAGGTTATCGTATTACAAGACCAAAGATATCTGAGTACTTGGTACGTACAGTTCTGGTACAGTCCCCATCGGAGACATAATCGCACACCTACTCCTCTTCGATCTCACCCTCTTCACTCCCAGAGTGCACAGCCGGCTCCTCTTTCGGTGGTAAGGCGGCAGGCGCTGGTTTAGCTGTCGGCTTGCGATCCCCTGAAGGTGACTCACGGGGTGGTGTTCTGTCTCTCCTAGTTCTCTAAAAGGGATTATGTCAGATTACATTCTTTTACGTTTTTATAATGGTTATAAAAAGTTGTTTATTAGTCATGACCCAGAGGTAAAGTGTTTCTGCCATCTTACACAAGCAACTAAGCTGTCCATGATCTGAGCAGATGCTACCTTGTGAAATCCTTAAGAGTACTACTCTGGAAATGTATCAAGCAAGGCGAGAAGCACGACTTCATCCTCTCAAAAGAAGGCCAAGCGCCCGTAATGGTAGTGCTTGTGGTTGTTATTGAAAATTCGACGAACCTTAGTATCCCTCTTGCTGCTCGCGCTTTCAAGATCACTGTCAGCCCTTCTGCGCCTAGTCGCACTTGGCTTCTCATCGCCATAGGGCAACTCATCGATATTGCCCCTTGGATCGCCTCTCCTCCTATACAATCTCTCCCGCTCATCCTCCCTATCTCTCCTCTCACGTGCCTCTTTGTCGTGGCGGTCCAAGGGCTCCTCTCGGCGGCCACGATGAGATCTGTCAAGGTCGCGGTCTCTCTCTGAACGATCGCTTCCTCTGCGACCAGGTGATAGTAGCGTATCTGCGACGTTACTCTTGCGGTAGTTCTTCTCACGGTCGGCAATGGCCTTGCGCCTGTCGGCTTCGTATGCATCGGGTTCAGGACTGCGACTGGGTCTACCATGTCGGTCATCAATGATGCGACGATGTCTCTCACCTCTGTCTCTGATAGGCCTGTCTCTCTCGCGATATCCCAGTCTCTCGGAGCCATCCCTCTCGCGGCGCTTAGCTCGCTCTCTTTCGGCTTCTTCTTCCTTTTCTTTGAGTCTGCGAATGACCTTATCGAATGCTGAACGGCGAAGATCGTCAGTGGGAAGGGCCACATACTCCTCTGATCGCTCAATACGCGGACGAATCTTCTCAAAGGTGTCATCCATCTTGACTGGAGGCTCCAGATGCTTAATGTAAGATCTCAAATCATCTATAGCACGTCGCTGTTTGCGCTCTGCCTGGTGCCTGTCATCTTCGTTGCGGCGAGATACCTTATCATGTAACTTGAAAGAGTCAGCAACATAACAGATTATTCAATAGTGTGAGGACTTACTCTTTCAAAGATCAATGACAGAGCATCTCGATCGATGTTAGCAGTGCGCCGATCACTTTGCATTAGGGCAAGGAACTCCTCAAAGGTAGTCTTCTGCTGTATCTCAAAACGCTTATCCTGCAAGACGTCAGTAAACTCCTCAAACAATCTAAAGTGGATACTCACATCGAGAACGTCCAGAACATCATTACGAGTACTGCGCAGAGCTCTTTCTTCTTCCTCGACAGCATCCCAGAACAAGTCCAATGGTGTAGAGCCAAGTTGGCCAAGCATATTGGTGTACCTTTCGTCAGATTCCAGTAAGGGATATACTTGACTCCATTTAGCGCCAGCCTTGATCTTTCCAGCTTTCTTCAACTCGTTAAGGAGGTCAATGAAACGGTCCCGATTTTGGCGCTCTTTTCTAGACTTATGATTCTTCTGCTGTTGACGAGCATCGTTGAATGTCCGCTCAAGCGCTTTGATGTGGTTCTCGAAAGCGGTCAACATATCAGACTTGGTAAGTGTCTGAAACTTTTTATCACCTTGGAATTGTTGAGTTGACTGGATGATACCTTGTGCCTCTGACCATCTGGTGTATGGTTCAAGATTCAGGCCATGTAAGATGTCAACAAGCTCATTCATCGCCGCTTTGCGTGTTGCAACCTCCCGTTCCATATTTGCCTTCTTCAGCTCGATGATATAGTCCTCAAAGAGCTGACGACGCTCATTGTCATCGTCTGTGGATCGAAAGATTGTCTCGCCCTCTATGATCGGTCTAGCCGTCTTCCATCGTGTATAATGCTTAATCTCTGGATGACTTCTTAGCATGGTACTAAAATCAGTACGAAGCTTAGCCAGCCTCTCCTTAACCCGATCTTTCTCTTCGAGGCGCACCTCAACAGCATATTTCTCAAATGCTGCCTTGCGGTCTTTCGGGTCCTTCAAAGCTCGGTATTGTGGATCTTTGATGATTGTTCGCATCGTCTGCTCCCACGTCCAGTCTGGTTTGACACCATTGCGACGGAGAAGTTTCAAGAATGCCGCTTCTGCTTCTTCGAAGGTTGAATAATCAGGGTCAGTAGTAGAGGGGACAAACACTTGTGCTCGACTGCCATGGACATCGTTGCCGTAGGCGATCTGGCGAGCCTCTCCGACGGGTTCTCTATCGCGCTGATCGTACTGTGAAAAGCCGCCACCGGCGACAAAGGTCGGCGCGCTGAGGTTTATTAGCACATGGATATATTGTGAAAATACAAAATCGTCACTTACGCAACTGCTGGAGCGGCAGGAGGCGCTTGTTTTGAAAGAGCTTCTTTGAACACGGCTGGCATCTCCCATGAGCTCTGCTTAGTTTCAGTGTTATACCAATATTTACGGCCACCTTCAGCCGTGTACTCCTTCCATGGTTGATCTGCTAAGGCGCGCTGAGAATTATCAGCACAGTATCATATCGAGGAGGTTATGGCAATGTTACCTCAACTGGAGTCATGAGCTCCTCTGGCTTTGTCCACTGCGTCGCTTTAGTGACAGTATTGTAATAGTAGACACGCCCGTCAGCATTGCGAGCCTCCTGCCAGAGGCCTGGTGGCGCAACATGGCCATTCATCGCGTTCATCGTGGATAATAAAGGAGATGATGGTGTTTGACTGAGGTTGTCGAGGTGACTTATTAGGACGACGTTGACACCTTGAGGTTGTCCAGATCAAAAGTTGCGATGGTTGATTATCGCGCTAGTGAATTTGAGGCCCAAATTATGTAGCGCGTATTCACGTGATAGATGATCTCCCACACCCTCCCGATCTGATATGATACGGCTGACTATAGCAACCGTGTCAGAAGTTCAAGGAGGTAAATACTGAAGTTCAAGAACCTATCTACGCTGTGTAAACAATATTCGAATTATGAAAATACTACAAAAGAGAAATATTAACTGAGTTGCACGAGCTTCTTTTAATTCTCCTTCTAGCTTCCATTTCTATCTCCTCCATCTGTGATTGAGGAGTGAGAGATATCACTCCCGAATATCACAATGTCAGATGACGAGCTCCCATCACAGCCTCGAGGCAGTTTAGAATTTATAGAAAATTCTCTTATGCAAGCGATTGTCCCAGAATCCACAGAGTCTAGCCTGGAAGAGAAGTTACGAGCTTCAGCCGCAACACATGGCGACGTAGACGCCGTTCTGCGTTCTATAGCTCTACGGCAGAGCCTCTTCTTCGGTATGCGGACTCCAGCATCACAGAAGCTCTATATCTTACTTATCATAGATTCCAGATGAAACATTGATGGTGTATGTCGTACTCCAGACACCGCATTTTGATGAAAGAGCCGTTCAGCCCTACCTCGACCGCTTGGTGATCACATTAGAAACCCGAGTCGTCAACGCACCCTCAGAAGCGCAAGTCGGCCAGCCGGGCCATGAAACTATCTATTCTGGCTCGAATGACCAGCTCCAAGACCCGCCCGTTATCATCTCAAGCCCCGGCAAAGATGATGAAAGAGGTTTATTGGTTCTCTGGAAGTTCCCAGTCGTCCTCGCGCGGCCCGGCCGACTGAGACTGCAGAGCCCCTCCGTCGTGTTCTCGCTGGCTGCAAATCTGAAAACAGCAGAGCAGCTACAGGCAAAGATCCGACAGAGCGAATATCTTGCCAGCCAAATGCCGTCAGGCATCAATCTCCTGGAATCATTCAACAGCGATCCCGCGCTCGGAAGCGTCAAGCCGCGATTATCCGCCTTGCGAGTCTCACACGTCAAGCCAGCCAGTCCAGGGGAACGAGACTCCCTCCGTCCTCTAAAGATCACTCCACCGCGCTCTCTCCGCATCCTCCCCGCCTTTCAGATCCGAGCCCGGTACGCACGCCCAGACAGCACGCCGAGAAGCCCCTCCATAATCGCATCCCTCGACATCGAAGTCACTCCCTGGGCCGGCACCTCTCTGACCCTCTCCTCCGTCGATTTCAACCTCCCCGACGCCATCGCCGAAGACCTAAACGATGCCTTGGACTTCTCATTCCCCATGCACTGCCTCCCCAAAGACGACCTCACGCTGCTCTACCGCCTCTCCCGCTCCCCGCTCGAACGCTCCTCCTCGCCCCACAAACCCCTCACCATCCACATCATCGCCACCGTCCTCGTCTCCCCCGCCTGCCGCCCACAAATCTCCATGATCTGGCCCACAACCGTCGACTTCACCCCGCCCCTCAGCCCCGGCTTCAGCACTCCCTCCACCGCCATCCAGCGCGACCACCGCCCGGCCCAGCTCAGCATCAGCTCCAACCACGACCCGCTCAACGGCGCCACCCCGCTCGCCGCCTCGCGCCCCGACGACGCCCTGCCCAGCATCGAGTTCACCACCAAGCACCAGCGCTCCCCCAGCGTCCCCGACTTCGGCGTCACCATGACCTTCGCCGCGCCCACCGCCACGATCCGCGCCGGCGACATGTTCGCCTGGACCGTCTTCGTCGTCAACCGCTCCAAGCACCCTCGCAAGCTGGCGCTGCTGCCGATCGCAAGGCGCAAGGCGCCGTCGGCGCACGGTCGCGCGCCGACGAACCGCCCGCTGTCGACGAGCTACAATCGGAGATCGCGCGACGGCGTGCGCGTCGACGTCGCGGACGCGGTGCTGGATGATAACGTGCTGCACGCCAGTCAGAAGTCGGCAGCGATGGACGCCGTGGATGTGGTGTGCTACAGCACCGATGTGCGCGTGGGGCCGCTGGCGCCGTCGGCCTGTCAGACGACCGAGCTGCGCTTTATGGCGCTGGGAGCGGGGATTCTGGGGCTGGAAGCGGTGCGCGTTGTGGATCTGGGGACGCAGGAACATGTGGATATCAAAGACCTGCCTAATATTGTAGTTGCGGAGGCGTAGATGGCTGGAAATGGAAGGATTTTTTTCTTCGAGCACGACGTGGACACGCACGTGGATGGACGGGAATGGTGACTCCATCGTTCTATTCCTTGAACCAATGCATCATTGTCGTAGCCCAGCAGAATGCGTCTTCTTTTATAATACTGTCCCATTTTAAGCCTACTTTTTCCCACCATCTGATCTCATGGTAATGACCCCACCTGCATAGGCTGCAAATCTCAGCACTTAACATGAATATAAGGAAGACGAATGCTCCAACCCAACTACTTCGCCTCTGCCATCCTCAACGTGCATCTGACGACGTTCCTCGGCGCCGCACCGGCGCACAACATCCGCAAACATTCTAGGCCATTGCCGCAACTTCGGGTGCGTGGCCATCCTCACTGTCGCTGCTGGTTCGCGCGGCCCTCCTGCGGCGAAGCCGTTTCGGCCGAGGTGCTGTTGGAGATGGGGGCGCAGTGTGGTGGAGTGAGGTGCCGAGACTGAGACTAGCAGCGGGGCGGATTTGGGACAGAGGTGCGGAGAGGTTGGCGGATCGTCGACAACGGTTGGGGGTGATGGATAGAAAAAAGAAGATTTGAGGTTTCGGAAGGATAAAGGATTGAGGGTGGAGGAGGAGCTCTGTTAGTTGGCTACGTTTGGCAAAGTGGCAAGCAAGTAAGCTTAACAGAGAGGATTCTCAAAGACAAGTGAGGTTAGGTTGAGCGGATAGATGGGACGGGTTTGGAGGTGGGATGGAGGCGGGATGCTAATTCTGTACGTAGTAGCCCGAGGAGATCGCGACTCTTTAGAGGAGAATTAAAGGGCCATATGTCTTATTTCCCTAGATACTCTGGCTGGAGTCTCTTGTTTGCGACTTTCTGTCCGATCTTTCTTCCTTCTTGGTTCGCCACTCCTCGGCCTCTCTCGTTCGCATTTTCGGCCTCAGACTCTCGTCGGCGTTCCTCACGGCTTGGATTTCTGACCTGCCGAGCACTCACTCATTCCCAGTTCCTGAAACGGCGCGGGCATTCTCAGTTTGGCGCTGGCTTTCGCGGTCTTCGGTTTCTCCTCTCTCGACTTTTAATAGACGGCATTGCTATAGGCTCTTTCTTTGGGTCTGGGAACCTGTTGTTACAATATTCTTGCGGGGGACTTTGCGGCGGCATTAGGGAGTTGGATTACAGGGGCATGATGGGGGAGTTTGAGGCATCTTTTACATGTGCTCGCCATCCTGCTCCTCTCCATCATCTCATATATCTCCCTCATCTCCTTCTCCCCAGCTGCCCCATCGCAGCAACTCATTCTTTCCACCCACAGCCTCTCCTCTTCCTGATCTCCGACAGCCCTATGGATTATCAGCTTAACATCTAAAAGCAAGTGATACATGATGCTTACGCAACGCCATCCATCCTCTCTAGATACCTTACTCAGTCCTTCTCCAGTTCTTTCCTCGTCGCCTTAATACCTTCCACGGACCCTCCGAGAGTCGTTCTTCCTTTTGAAGCGACCGAAGACATGCGGCTGTCTTGGAATTCGAGGTTTCCATCTACTCAAGCTCGGCGTCGAGGTCGGATTCGTCACTGCTTGCAGCATCCTCGTCATCTTCCTCTTCAGACCCAACTTTAAGTTCCAAGCAAAGCTCCTCTTTCTCGCGTTCCTCTGGCTCGATCTCTGATGGGCCGCGCGGCATTGGCATTCGGAATGCGGCATGCTGTTGCAGACATACATTTTCATGACTTCTACCGGATCTTTCGAGAAAGCCTGATATTATATAAAGAGGATAAGCCATATGAGAAAATCGAGATTTACACGAATCAGTCTCGTGATGACCTGCTTTTCAACCGCATAGTAGATCGCTGATGTCATAGCAACGGCATTGGAGCAACATCTTTCCAGATTACCTCCTTAGCTGTCCGCGCTATAAGCCATGGCGAGTACACGAGTGGTGGATGTTGGGGCGCTGAAGTCTTCGAAGAGAGCTAACCACTCTTTTTCTTCAAGCGCGCTATAAACCACTGCGAATCGATATAGTCGTACTTGCGGTCCTGGCGGGCATCTTCTTCTTCGTCTGTCTCGTGATTTCTTGGGGGTAGAGTAGGGTCCTGGATGGCTCTTTGGAAAAGGCCTCGTTGGTGCTGTGATAACTCGGCATATCGATCATCATTGATCTTCTTCGGGAATTGCTTCCAGGCTATTCCTGAGGAGGCTGCTCCGTGGCAGATGGATTAAGATCATCCCAGTTGTCAATGTCAAGTGACACAGCGACCTCCAGCCAGTCGAAGTCGAGACGGCTGGTTGGAAAATGTAGCACAGCCCGGAGATAATCTCCCATTCTGCCTCGTATTTAAAGGCGCGGGTTTTCTTTTGGAACCAGCTGTTGTTCGTCTGCGGGTGGTATCTGTATACCTGTCTTGTCCATCCACTCATTCATGCTAGAGCACATCCTTCTCGGCCTTGTTTTTAATTTTAGTATTCTTTTGTAACCACAAATTCTGTAGCGTGAATAGTCGAGTTGGCTGATCTGGAATCAGGGATGCCGATGGGCCGCTTGCTAATGTAGCCGTGAGGCCCTCGGTTAAAATAGTAGCAAGAAGACGAAAGAACAGGCCGAAAACAATATAGTCTGTTTAGGATGTGAATTTAAATGTGGAATAAAACGTGAAATAAAACGTGAAATGGAAGATGAGTTTAAAGGTGAATCTCTAAACAGCAAGGAAACGGTTGAAGGATGAAGACGTATTTCGTTAGGTGAGGTTGAGAACAGACAAGGGAAGAAAACAAAAAAACTTTTTGATGAGTGGGAAGAATGCGGGATTCGGAATGAAGAAACTACACATATACTTATTGTCTCTTTACAAATAGACCTAGAAAGGCAGATACGTGCGGTCAGATAAACAGCAAGAGAAGACGAAACAAGTTTTGGTATGTACGAAGGATGGACGGTTGAGGGCGAAGAAGCCGCTCTTTCTTACATCCGAGTCCCAAGCGGATTTCCTTTTCTCAAAGTCGTCAGACGAGATTTCCAATCACCAGTGCCATACACGACGACAACATACAGTATATAAACGTAGATGGCGAGGAAAAGTCGGCAGGGGAAGTGAGGCAGAGAGGCGGAGCGAGCATCCACGAGGTATCAGGATCCCCTCCAACGAGTCTGCGACTGCGATATTCCGCGACCGAGGTGTCGTCGAAAGATCCATGACGAGGTCTCTGTAGAGCAAGATCATAGCACGCGCACTTCCCATATCCCGATCGGTCTCCCCAGTATCTCTCCCCCTCCGCCGAGCCGAGCTCCCCTCCTTCCCACGATTTAGGTGAGTGGAAGTTCGAATGTGAGAAGGAAGGTATATAACCCACCACATCCCCCCCTATACCACCATCCACTGGCAGTAAAGCAAACTCAAAAGCACTTTTCATCTCGCTCACCAAACCGCGTACGCACTCGTAGCTATCCAGTCACTCAGTCCACTCCGACGCCTTTCCCGGCGCTGTCTGCACCCAGCGTGTCACGCCGCCGAAGCCGTTCTTGCCGTTGGCGACGAGGTGATTCTCGCTATTGCGCGCCTCTTGCTGCCGTGCGCAGAGGTGGTCTTCCGGTTCGAAGGAAGATTTGGGAAAGCTTAGCTTTGAGATGGTATGGGTTCTAGGAAAAGGGGGGAGTGCGAAAAGACGGACAAGCGCAGTTCCCACATCGTTGTCAATGCGGCAGAACATAATTCTCGAGGGGGAGAAGAGGCATCAAGCATGAATGTCGAAGGAGCCTTTATACTTCCTACCAGACGGAGGGAGTTTACGGATAACTACGGTATTTCCGAGTGGCTGGAATTACATATAGGCAAGGAAAGAGGGACTCAACCAACCTCACCCTGCACTCTCCGCCAAGTCTGCAATTGCGAATAGGAAGCCACGCCAACAGCTCGCGTGCCTTAGAATCAACCAAGAAGTCCGTCCAACAACCACACCATCCAAACCTGCGTTATGGCATACCCTCAATGACGGCCATCAAAAGAACACCAACACCGTCTCCTCCTGCAGCGACAGAAGAGCACAGAATGCGTCGCCCCCCTCTCCCGTCATCGGCACGAAGCACGGACAGCGTGGCGCGTCGAGCGGCAGCAGTCGTACGCACGGAGTGCCTGCATACCGTGTCCCAAATAAAAATGCCAGTTCTTGGTTTGTGATTATGGAGTAGGGGGATGACTGCAGGCGACGAGAGTGCGGCGTGAGGCTTCCATGGAGACGAGTTGGAGAAGGAGTGGGGGGTTGAGAGAGATGGGCGGAAGTGCGGGGATGATGTAGGGTAGGGTAAGGTAAGGTAGGGAGAACAAGATTAAGAGGGGGGGATGATCAATTGAAGGCTAGATGCTATGAAATGAGGATGACGTGAGGCGAAATTGCTTGCATGAGAGGGAATCTTGAGAGTTGTCTCCGATGATCGTGACATCGCTGATGGGGCGACTCGAAACCCTCGAAACCCTCCCCTCCCTCCTTTGTTTTTCCCAAGAACCACAATTTTAGTGTGCAGGCCATACTCATGCATCATGCATCCAGCTAATGATCTCCTGGAGTCCTGCGCACTGAGCTGTCACCTCAGTGCGAAGCCCCTCACCCTGCAGATATTTTGGTTTACATATGCAGGAGTGGGAAACCCTTGCAGAGGCACCTGGGAGTTTTAAGGCAGAAGATGAGAGTCTGAGAAGAGCAGGAAGGGAGGCTCGAGCTGTTCTTGAAGAAAAGCATGTGATGAAGGGGCAGAGTCGGCTCTGTGGGGAAGAGCCAGACGTTGGAGTACTCGCAGTTGGAGTACTCGCAGTTGAAGTACTCGCAATGTCTTGTGGAAGAAGAGCTTCTTTAAAGAACGAGATGGATGCAGACTTGGCAGCGGAGATGAGGGGAGGGTTTGTAGGGGGTGAAGGTTTGGATTGTACTGTATATACATATGTATGTATGTACATAGGTATGTACAGTATGCATGTACAGTATGTATGGTGGGGAGAGAGGCAGACCATGTTCGCCGATGCAGTGGAAGAGAGAGTCTGAGAGGGACTGAAGAGCCCTGAAAGTCAGACGCGCTGCAGGTAGAGAATGGGGAAATTACCCATATGGATGCTCGAGGACTAGGCAGCTTCGGGAAATGAGATGGACGAATAGAGGCAGATCTGGCGTGATGCAGTCATCGCGAACTCTTCCGATGAAGGAAGAATGAGGGTATACCGTATCTGGTATATGCGTATATAGAGGGAGAGGAGAGGAGAGGGAGAGATATCGCAAATGTGGTTGATGATAATATGACCGCAGATGAGAGAGTAATCAGAGTAATCAGGGTAATCATCCAAATAAGCTCACGGTCCGTGGTCCCCCTGCTAGCCTTATCTCTGCCACTAGGCCCTGCAGTGTTTCTGCTGGTACGCTAGCCGTAGAAGGAAAGGTCTTATCTCTGCTCTCTAACTGCTCTAACTGCTCTAACTGCTCTGGCGAGAGCCGATGACGATGATGGTGAGGAATCCTCAGGCATGAAGTATATAAAGTATGAAGTATATGAAGTATATGAAGTATATGAAGTATATAAAGTATATAAAGTATAAAGTATATGAAGTATATAAAGTATATAAAGTATAAAGTATATGAAGTATATAAAGTATATAAAGTATAAAGTATATAAAGTATATAAAGTATAAAGTATACAAAGTATCACATGAAGATTCAAACTTCGCATTTCCGCTTTCGGAAGCAGATGGATTTGCTTTTTGAGAGGGCGTTCCGTTGTCTGTCTGTCAACAGCTCGTGTCCCTTATCTCTCGCGTCCCTTATCTCTCGCTCGCTTGTCTCATCCCCACGCTACTGCGCTAGCGTGGAGACGTCGTTTTCATCGTTTGCCTTCCCGCTTTGGCGGGACGCCGGGAATTGCTCTGATGATTACCAAGGTATGTACCTGGGTACCTAGCTTCTCTTTCTCACATGGCCACGAAAACTCCAAATATAAAATATCATATACTATAGTCCTATATTAAGTATGTACTCCCTCCGTATCCACAGAGGGAGCCAAGGATCCCGTGTGTACCCGTGTGTACCGCTTACACAGTCCAGTGTATTCCTTTCTATATTTACCATCTCCATATATATAATAATACACATATTGTGAGACGCGAAAATACTTCAAGTACTTCAGATACAGAGGCTCCTCGTGCCACGGTATCACTCACCACCATTCTGTGGGGTCGTAGGAATGGCCCCATGGGATGGGATGGATGGGATGGATTCACCACTGATGTATCGTCCGATGTCGAAGTCCATATCATAATATCATAATATCATAATCTGGTGGTGATGCCTCGCAATCACGAGTTAGAGGTACTGTAAGTGTTCCAGAAATGAGTATAAGATATTAAGATATAAGATATTATTAGATATCCATCTTCCCAGTTGGGATTTATATAGCCTTTCCACATGGGGCCAAAAAGGCATTTCGTCTGAGTCTGAAATCGAAATGGGCATGGGGGCTGGGGGCTGTGGGCGTGGAGGCGGAGTCACTCCTACTCGCACTCATTCCCACTCCCACTCCCACTCCCAATCCCACTCCCACTCCCACTCCAAGTACCTCTAGCCTCTTCTCACACGATTCAAAACCTACAGGGGTGGAGGGAGGGTTGGCCAAGATACGTCCATAGGTACATACATAGATACACTGTAGTAGGTACAGTACCTATGTACATACCTGACTTCCTTCCGTTCTTCCTTTTATACTGTTCTCGTCCCCATCCTACTACTTCTCTCTCTCCCTCCTCCTCCTCTCTCTTCCTCTCTTCCTCTCTCTCCTCTCTCTCCTCTGTCAAACCACTGGTGGGTGAATATACACGACTCCTCCACCATCGACGAATAATCCTTTCATTGTTGCTATTCTCATAGCGACGCTGAATACAATCCCGACGTCCATATCTGACGCTTTCGGATATTATAATAATTACCGACATTCCCACTCCTATCTACGAGTGCCAGACACCAATTTTTTTTTAATAAACAACGCCTCACTCTCTCGGTGTTCAGCGACCCCAGCTTCTCTTCACATCCCAATTGAAAAAGCCTCACTTCCTGTGAGCAATCCGCCATCATGGTCGTCGCAGAATATACCAGCGATCTCGCTACCGGCGGAGATTCTCTCACCGAGGATCTCAACATCTACTATGAGGTAGGTCCCCAGCACCATATCCGCCCTCCCTCGCCCTTGCATCCCGACTGACACTATGACAACAGGCGGGAGATCTGGCCTGGATGATCACAGCCACAGCATTGGTGTTGCTCATGATTCCCGGCGTCGGGTACGTGCCGTTCCTTGCTCCCTCCACACAGTCGCGTGACGTCCTGACAAGCCGCACAGCTTCTTCTACTCCGGCCTCGCGCGACGCAAGTCAGCGCTCTCCCTCATCTGGCTCTCCATCATGGCCACGGCCGTCGTCTCCTTCCAATGGTTCTTCTGGGGCTACTCGCTGGCCTTCTCCAAGACCGCCGGCCCGTACATCGGCAATATGGACAACATCGGCTTCCGCAACGTCCTCGGCGCCCCCTCCGTCGGCTCCACAAAGATCCCCGACCTGATGTTCGCCGTCTACCAGGGCATGTTCGCCTGCATCACCGTCGCCCTCGCCATCGGCGCTGCCGCAGAGCGCGGCCGTATGCTGCCCACCCTCGTCTTCATGTTCGTCTGGTCCACCATCGTCTATGACCCGATCGCCTGCTGGACCTGGAACTCCAGCGGCTGGGTCTTCAAGCTCGGCGGCCTCGACTTCGCCGGCGGAACCCCCGTCCATATCGCCTCCGGCACCGCCGCCCTGGCCTACTCCCTGATGCTCGGCAAGCGCCGCGGCCACGGCACCCACGAGCTCAACTACCGCCCCCATAACGTCACCCACATCGTCATCGGTACCGTCTTCCTCTGGGTCGGCTGGTTCGGATTCAACGCCGGTTCCGCGCTCGCCGCTAACCTCCGCGCCGTCATGGCCGCCGTCGTCACCAACCTCGCCGCCTGCGTCGGTGGCTTCACTTGGTGTCTGCTTGATTATCGTCTCGAGCGGAAGTGGTCCACCGTCGGATTCTGCTCCGGCGTCATCGCCGGCCTCGTCGCCATCACCCCCGGCTCTGGTTTCGTGCCCGCATGGGCTGCCGTCATCTATGGTGTCCTCGGTGCTGCTGGTAAGTTTCTCTTCTAATCACACAGGTCGAGCTCCCCAGCTAACAAGCTCAGGCGCCAACTACGCCACCAAGCTCAAGTTCCTCCTCGGCATCGACGACGCCCTCGACATCTTCGCCGAGCACGCCGTCGGCGGCTTCATCGGCAACGTCCTGACCGCCTTCTTCGCGGCCGACTACATCGCACATCTCGACGGCTTCACCGTGATCCCCGGCGGCTGGCTGAACCAGCACTGGATCCAGCTGGGCTACCAGCTGGCCGACTCCGTGTCCGGCATGGCGTACAGCTTCGTCATGACCTGCGTCATCCTCTTCCTGATGAACCTGATCCCCGGCCTGTCGCTGCGCGCCAGCGAGGAGGCAGAGATCCTGGGCATTGACGACGCCGAGATCGGCGAGTTCGCGTACGACTACGTCGAATTGACGCGCGAGGTGCTGAACGAGACCGAGGAGGCCGGGTCGAAGTACTCGGGCGAGCAGCATGGGGCTGCTGCATTGGAGAAGAGCTCGAACGACGGGGCGCATCAGTAATCCAAGCACACCTCGGGCTTGATGTCGCGTCGTGATCCGCGAAGATGCATCCTGTAGCTCCCCCCCATCCCTCATGTTGCAGGACGTCGGAGCGAGGGTGGGGGTCCCGAAAACCCAAATCGATCGAAAATCAAGTCCATCCATCCATCCAGCTACCCAGCGAAGTTTTCCTTATCTCTCTTTCTTGGTTTCTGTGCACGACGGATACATCGGGGGAACGGCAGGCAAAGGGTTTCTCTTTGCATGTGTACTTATAGCTTCTAATTTTATATACCCCATCATTTTATCTATTTAACACGGCGTGTTCCCCGCCTTGTGCGGTGCTGTGCTGTGCCGTGATGTGCTGTGCTGTGCCGTGCCGTGACAATGGCTGTGCGTAGTGTCGATGCCGGTCGCCTGTGTGGCTGCTGCGACGGCGACGACCCGCGACGGGGCGAAGGCTAGGACGAGAGTATAGTAAAAACACACGGCAAAGATGCCATGAATCGGCATGCTCATTCTCACATCCCCTGAGGACTTCCCATGCCACCGCAGTAGCAGCGTCATGGCGTGCCGTAGTAAGTCGCCCGGGGTCCGGACATCGGGCGTGCAAGCGTCTTGGGTTGTGCGTCTTCGCTAAACGGCAATCAGTCATCGTGCCAGAGTGGTTAATGGGTATGACTCGAATCCTGCAGGAATGCGATATCATATGGTTTCGGCCGCGTAGGTTCAAATCCTGCCGATGACGAGATATTTTTTTTTGTTTTCCTTTTTCTTTGGCCCTTCCTTCTATATTGATTTTTTGCTTACTTTAAAGCTCGGCTCGTGTCGAATCGTATGCTTCCATCTCCCTCGCCTCCTTAGCGCCAGTATGCCAGAGAGAGAGAGGGGGGAGAAAGGGAGAGGAATGCAATTCGCGTCCATTCCTAGCCTCGCCTCTCGCCTTCCTTTCTGTCGGGTTGCATAAACAGCCCTTACGCTGTCAAGCAACTCCCCTTCCTTCCCTCCCCCCCGCGCATCCAGAAAACGGAATCAAACGCCGTGTCGCGTGTCCGGCGAACCGCCGGCCCCGTCCGCCGCGTGCTCGTCTGCCTTCTCCACACGAGCTTAGTTAGAGAGGCTCCGCGTCCCAGCCCCACGCACGGCTCTGAGACAGCATTGGGGCGCTAGGATGGCGGCCGACAGCGGCTGCTGCCGCGGTCTGGGAGGGCGCGCAGACCGCCTCTCGTTGGCGGCTGTCCTGGCGGGCGCGCTTGGCAGCCTTCTCGCCAGGCCTGGCCGTGACTTTTCGGATCTGTGTGTGTGTGCCTTGCGCTCAAGTGCGTGCGCCTGCGTCGGGGTTGGTGTAGAGGCGGACGGGTTGTAGAGGCGGATTGAGGCGGTGCGACATTTTTCTTGGCCTTGTTCTCTCTTTTTTTTCCAGTTTCCCATCTGGCATTTGCAATTTGCAGTGACTTTGGCGGCATTCCCTTCAGCGTGTGATCTATTGCTCGAGGACATGACGTCAATCGTATAGATAATGAGCGGATCATATCTTCATTCACTTCCTCCCCCTAAAGTCTCAGTAACAGCCCTCGCGGGCTCTGCGTTGAAGCCGCCACCTCCAGATACGGATGAGCATGCAAGCCTGGAAGAGACCTGTTCGGCAATACCTGCGTGCTCGGGGCGATGAATTCGACATATTATCTGAACTTGAGAGTATATCCGCCAATGGATTTTGTTTCTGCTGCCTTTGGTTCCTTGCAGGTGCTGCTTGATCCGAGCTGGTGCCTCCTTGGAGAATTGTGACATGTAGAAGACTGCCTCTCGTCGGAAGATCTTCCTCTTGGGACATCCTTTCCTCCAGGCCTTTCAACAGCAGAATTAGAGAAGTTTTTGAGCTTCAATCCAAGCCGCTATGCTCCATCTCGTCACCAGGAGCCATGATGCTCTTAATCCATTGGCGAATGATTCTGAGATGTGCCAATGGAGGAGGGTCGCCAGTGATGGTGCAAGCGTACACCGAGTATATCACCGGATGAAGCGGTGCGGTCTCGTTCTTGGACTTGTTCTTGTTCCTCCATACAATCTCCTTCTCCAGCATTGGGATTTCCAGGAACCTCGAGGCATTATGGAAGCCATGGCTTGACAGGACGGAGAGCTGTTTTTGGGGAAGTCTCCAGTGATGGTTGCCCGGATGGAGTTGACATCTGTGCACAGCAAAATATCGTAGATAAAATTTAGCATCACTGTCGGGTGAGTAGCCATCTCATCACCCCATGCCTCATAGTCGATGGAGCCGGTGGATATGCAGAGTCTTTTTGCCAGTCCGAGTACGCCGTCTTCGTCCAAATGCTTCGTGAAACTAACGCGCTGATCGATTTCGGAAAGTGCAGGCCTGATGAAGGAAATAGGTTCTGTGCACTAAAATGTTGTATTGTGAGTCTCGACGTTTCTCTCTGCTCAGCTCGTCCCACTTGGCTAGACGAGCGAGCGAACTGCCTATCCCCAATACTCACACCTCAACTCTATGAAATCCAACTCTCTTTTCCCACGTGTCCTTTGCCACCTCTATGCTTCCCATTTCAGGGTCAAAGATCGGAATTTTTTTCTTGTAATCCATGAAGTTTAATCGACGCCCGAATGTATTCAGTCGAAGATTGATGCCGGGGCAGACGTCCTCCATCAGAGATGACTTCTCTAAGGAGATGGGTAACAAAAACATAGATGATCGCGAAGATGCCATGCCCAAGATAGAGGACTTAAGAGCCAGAATGGGCTCACTCAAACTGCATATACAGAAAGTGCTGCTCGAAAATACTTTGAGCGATGGAGAAATCTCTAGATTTGCGACAGTTAGACATTCAGAGATATGCAAGCAGCACTGCATTGTGCAGGGTCAATTGCTGAACGCCCAAGATCAGTTGGAGGTCAAGGGGTAAGTTATTTGATTCTGTACAGGGCGAAGATACTAGGTGTGAGAGGTGAGTGAATCGCAAGATTGGTGCTGTTCGTGGCGAGTTTGAATCTCTTCTGCAGATTATGGTCGGCGCCATCAACCATATGGCCAATCGCTATATGGCTGAAAAGTTGAAGGCAGAGAGTGTATAAGACAGTTACTCCTTCCCTAATAGTATTTGCTCTATCAACTACTTTTTCGAGATCGAGTCTATTACACTCGCCTTTACTACAATACTTATGATCAGTTACTCTAGTCACTTGACAAGACCCCCTAATACAGAATAGCAAGGCAAAAGTTGGGTCTGATTCTTGCCATGCATTGCTCTACTGCTGTCGTCATTCTGCTGTCGTCGTTCTGTTGTCATGCCCGCATTAACAACTGCTGTCGCCGCTGTGGTGGGCGACTGTTCAGACCAAGGTGAGCCTCCAAGGAGGCCAGAAGTTCGGCGTGACAATGGGCCACCAGTGCACGGCTCCTGAGTGCCAAAAACAGGAGTCCTTAAGAAGTATTGCCAGAATCTGCTAGCTGGCCACTGGTGCTTTACTTGCAATCGCTTACCTCCTTATACAATGCCATCAGCGTAGCATTGTTATCGTTGAAGAGAGACATGGTGCAGGGAATGTGAATTGTGAGAAGCTTGAACGTGACTTTATAGAATTGGAGACCTAGTAAAAATTTCTGAATAGAGCTTTGTCTAAAGAGTTAAGGAGCTAGATAATATCTTAGAGAAATACTGAGGAGCATCCCACCTTATCCCCTTTTCATTTTTCCCCTTTCGTCTTTCAGGAGGAGGCAGAGGAAGAGCAGCCATGTTTTCCCACGTAGATTTTGCATATGATCCCACGTAAGCTGAGCCCGTTTTCGGGGCCGGGGTTGGTGGTACTTGTACACATCCTCCTCTGGCGCGTGAATGTGTGGCACTGGGAGGGAAGACGGGCAATCTGGTGGAGTACTGCTGTGGTGGGTTGGGGAGATGGAGGCTGCCAGATGCTCAGGACGATGGTGGATGAGAGAAGGTGTAGATGGTGGTGGGTGGTGAAGTCGGACATGTCTTTGTGCTGGGGAGTTTTGAGATGGGAAGGGAGGAAAAGGGGGGGATGAGGCTTGGGAGATCGGAGGCGTTGGACAAGGGGAGAGAAGGGAAGGGCCTGGGAGATAGCGAGGGCCCGACTGGGAGACTTGAGAAGGGGTATAAAACGACCAGGCACTGGGCTTTTAGCACTCAGGAGCACGCACTGGTGGCGCTGATCACGATCAAACAAAAGTGGATTTGGTGATCAAGCGCCTTGAAGGAGGGCAATTTGTACGGAAGCTCGCCATCGAGATGAAGCATGCTGGAGTATACCTGAGCGCCATGACGAACTGCGGTAGCAATTGTAGCAACACAACAGCAGCAATAGACCAAGTAGCAAGAACACCAACAGCAACAGAAACAGAAACATCAGCAACATCAGCAACAAGAGTGTTAGCTCATGATAATAATGAGTATAGACTAGGAGAAGATAAACAGGATGGCCGTGGCCTAGAAACGGTCGACGCGGTTGCTAGGCCGAGCTGCTTCTAGTAGTGGCGGATCTCACGGAGGGCGCGCTCTAATATATATGTTAATTTTATAACCTTAGAAGGTGTTGGCCCTCCGACGACGGGTTGCAGCTGGTTTCCGTCTCCGACCAAGAGGGTCTTTGCAATCGCCAGACGACGTAAGAGCATTGTGTACTCGGCGCGGCCGCCGTCAATAATCAGCATGTCAGGCCGAATGATGTTTGCAATATTTGGCGAGCAAGGAAGGAGGCGAATAATATTATGTATAAAGCTCTGGACGTATCTTACCTTCCTCAAATCTTCCATGAATTCACTCAAACAAGCACGCAAATCTCAGCAGCCATTCATAGACATTATCTTGATTTCAACTCTCTGTTCATCTCTCTTTCCCTTTAACCCTTCCTCTGTCTCATATATGTACAATCTTTCCTCTTCTTTCCTCCTCTCCCTCTCCCTTTCCATTCCCTTCCATCTAGATACATTATACAAGTATACAACTAGATAATAAGTAAGGTATACCAGCATACACAGCACCCTCAAACAACAGTCATGCGGCTCTACCTGACACAAACGAAAAGCAACCAAGTCAGACACCCCCCACAACCATAGTCTGTAGGGGGTGTCTGTAGCTCGGTTTGTTTGTGAGCCAGAGCCGCTGACTGGTGTTTCTCTCGAATCCCATCTCTGAACCGTAACACAGAACACCCCCAAATGGCAATGCCAGCCGTGATGGATCGATGTAAAAACATCGTAAAACGCCAGACGCAGATGCATGATGCATGTTTGGAATCCTCCCGAGCGGATAAAAATGTAAAAAACGCTAAAGCGCAGTCGAATATGCAGTCGAATATGCAGTTCAGATGAAGAACATGTGCGGTGTCTGTTTTACACCACCTCGGCCGATAGATCAATTATCGTCGTCGCACGGCCACGTCCTAAGACTGCAGTGTCCTGAACCTCCCTTCAAACCTCCTCAACTTCTCCTCCTCAACCTGCGCCTGCAGCCGCCTCGTCATCCGCACGCTCTCCTCCCTCTCATTCTGGAGCTCCATCACCTCGATCTGCGCCACATTCATCCTCCCCACCACCTCCTCCATCTCCCGATCCGCCTCCTCCAGCGCCATCTCCAGCTCCTCCACCCTCTTCTTCAAGAACTTCATCTGGGTCTCCTCCTCAAACCTCATCGCCTTCCCCGACGTCGTAAACTCCACCTGTGGGGACTTCGCCCCGCTGAACAGCGGCGTCTTCGGCGCAAAGAATCGCGGAGACTTAAGCGCCTCCTTGACCCGCACCAGCTGGCTGTTCTGCGACTCCTTGAGACTCCGCAGCTCCTCCTCGTGCTTGCTGATGCGCTCCTCCGACGCCTGCTGCGCCGCCATCAGCGCCTCCTCCAGCGTCCGCAGCTTGCCCTGCATATGCACGATGCGCGCCGCGTTCGACTTCTGCTCCCGCTCGCCACGCTCAATCGTCTCCGTCAGACGCTGGCGGAGCGTTGCGTTCGCGGCAAGCTGGGTGCGGACTTGCGCCGCGAGATCCTCGACACGCTTCGCCGAGTCGCGCAGCTCGTCTGCGAGGACGACCTCCGTGCTGACCTGCCTCTTCTCGCTTTCCTGAAGCGACTCAACGGACAGACGGTACGCTTCAGCCTCCTGACGCGCAAAGTCCCGCTCGCTAATCGCGTCGGCGAGGCTCTGCTCGAGCTGCTTCAGGGCCCTTTCAGTGTCCTCGTCACGGGGCATTTGCTTCTCCAGACCTTTGACGCGCTCCAAGGACGCCGCATATGCCTTCTGAAGATCTTGATATGCTTGTTCCAAGGATTCCGAATTAGTTCTGGTGTGAGACGAGCCGCGGAGGTTCTCCGGTATCGACACGTCATAATCCTGGAGCAGGCTCCGCAGCGATCCGATCTCCTGCTCAGCACGATCCAAGTCCATCTTCAACCCGCTGAGTCCTTTCTCACACTGCCACTTCTGCTCTATCGCCTCGTCTGCTCTGCGACGAAGCGTATTAACGTCGTTCCTTAAACTAGAGACTTCCTGGTCATAGCCAGCTCTCTTAGGTGTCTTATTAAGCCTGAGTGCGCGATCCCTCTCAATCTCCAGTAGACGGAGCTTCTTCTCGTTTTCCCGATTTTGATGTTCTTGCCTCTCAAGCAGACTCTTTAAGGCGCGATGTAAGGCATCGCGCTGAGCTTCGACATCCTTGACCCGCTCCAGAAGCATATCTCTCGACTCGACACCTTTGTTGAAAGACATCGAAGTAGGCCGCGATCGCATAGGTGTGATCGAGTGTGTGGAATGTGTTACCGAGGTCGACCTCTTGAGGCCAGACTTCGATTGTGTGCCTTCTTCTCCGATACTATCCATATGTGATTGCATATCCGTCTGCAGCTTCCGGGCGCTGCTAAGAGTCGCATTCTCATTCTTTAATGATTGCATCTGCTGTTGCATCTTCGTGTTCTCGTAGGTAAGCTTCTCATGTTCCGCCGCCTGGGCCTCTAAGCCTTCGACCCGAGCCCGCAGTTGAGGAACAATCTCATCGTGAAGATTGTCTCTCTCATTATGCGATATATGCAGCTCGCTCTTAAGCGCCGACAGAAGATCTTCGAAGTTCTCCTTAACTTGCCTCTCCTCATTAAGGCGCCGCCGAAGATCTTCGCATGTGGCCTCGAGATCCTTTAATCGTCCGCTGGTATCGAGGGAATTTATTGACACCAGATCAACCTGTGACACCTTCTCCTCTAATCGACGAATCTGCTTCTCCAGCACTTTCCGCCGTGACCTCTCCTCCTGGACCTTTTCTTGACAGTCCAGTCTTATCTGTGCCTTTTCCCTCTCCGTTTTCCTCTGTAACCGGTCCATCTCATCCGACCGTACATCTGCATCGCCGCCATACTTGACAGAACTTGTGCCAGAGTCGGAAAAGTAATCGCTCGTCCTCTTATTCAAACCTCTCGGATTATCCAGGTCCATCTGTAACCGCTCAACCAGATCCTCCAGCTCCATCTCTCTCCGTATAGACGTCGCCAGCTCGGCGCTGATCGTCTTTAATTCCTCTTCCATTTCGCCGACATGAGCTGGTGTGCCGGGGGTCGGTGGTGCGAATGCTTCGTCAAAATAACTTTCATCTGCCGAATTGGCCTTTGGGACATCGATGCCCGCCGGTATTATGCGACTGGTTATCGACTTCGAGAAGTGCTTCGCCGGAGATGTCGGCGACGGTAAGCGCGAGTAGTTCTTTTCCTCTGAGAATGTGATGCTGGTCGAGCCTGGGGAGGTGTTTCCTCCCCAGCCGAAGAAGGACCCAAGTTTTGATGCGCCAGGCGATTTAGGTAGTGGTTTATCTGTGCTCCTGATCGTGTTTGCGTCAAATGCTGCGCCTTGTGTACCGTTGTTGGGTGGACTGAGGTTTGGTGGAGGAGGTTTGGAGGAGAAAAGGGACATTGTTCCAGGCCGGGAGTGGCCAGGAGAACCTGTATCCTCGTACAAGGTGCCGGTTGAGTTCGAGGTGGTACTGAGGGCCGTATCGCTGGTCAATCTCGCATGGCTGAGAGTCGACGACGAAGGAATTGGGTCGGCGTGGTCTGTCGTGTGTGGCTTAGGGGCAGGGATGGATAAGGTCGGTGTAGAGGTTGGGTCTGTTTGATGAAGTGAAGCCTCGATCTTAGTCGGTTGTGATTTGATTTGCTCCTGTTCGCTCTCGAGACTGATTACCCGGTCAGCATCATTAAATGCACCACGAAACATCTCGAAGGATTGGTAGGGCTCCAAATTGTTTCAAGGGGGAAAAGACAGGAAGAGCTGAAGAAAGAAATCTTACGTTGGGGTTCTTTGTCTTCCCCGAAATTCCTCTGGAATGTCAGGAACGGTATACAGGCCAGCCTCGTAGAGCGTAGGGCTGTCAATAGAAGGGCTCCTCAAGAATCTTGCAGCTGGTGTATCGAATGAAACGGTACGGCTGTGTTCACCGGCCGAATATCTCGAAGCCAAGACCGAGGCCGAGGAGGGCAGAGGTTTCCTCTTGACGGAGGAAGTTGTCGAAGCGATAGATAAACCACGAGGCCGCACAATCTCGACAGGAGGAAGAGTTGGCAGTGACTGCATGGGCGGAGGGGACGTGGGGAGATGGGATGGGTTTGAAGCGGAAGGAGTGTCAGGATGAGGGAGAGGGAGAGGAGTCGAGGGGCTCATGCTTGAGGGTGGCACTGGTGTCGATGGTGTCGATGGTAGCATTGGTGTCGGCAGTGATGCCTGTGTTGACACGAAGGTGAACCCTGCAGCGGCCGACGCCATGATTCTTTTCGATGGAGGAAAGAGAAATCAGACCTAGAGTAGTAGAGTTGTATGTACATCAACATGCCACCGCATGGCGAACGCTTGGCGAGGAGGTGTGTGTCTGTGTCCGAGAGACAGATAGGTAGGAGAGTTGCTGTAGGTAGTAACGAGAGTGAGGCTAATGAAATTGCAATTTCCCCGGTTGATGAGGAGGCGGAAGATGAGGCGGAGGATGAGGCGGAGAAGGGGGAGGATGATAGACAATGAACAGATGAAGACATGGGGATGAACAATGAACATGCGGAACAAGAAGACAGAACAAGAACGACGACGTCAAAAAAGGGGAGGCGTGGGATTTCGGCAAGGGACCAAGACCGCCTTGGGGAGTCGAGGAGCCAGGACCAGGGGGGGGGGGTCCCAGGGGTTCCAGGGGGGGTTGCAGGGGTCAGGAGTGCCAGGATGAGAATGGATGGTCAGCGCTTCGACCTTACCGCTTCAGCCAATAGCCGACAAGGGGAGGCTGGCAGACTAGTGTAGAAGAGGGAAGGCGCCAGGAACAGGAACACCACGTTGTCGATTGTGCAGGCAAAGGCGGCAATTGCTGCCAATTAGGGGTGAGTATAGTATACTGTAGAGTACGGAGTATACTCTGTAGTATACGGAGCATATACAGAGTAGTGTAGTGTAGTGTAGTATACTATATACTATATACCCTATACTGTAAGGTACTATATACTACATACTACAACATACATATACTTTATATCCGATATCTCTTGGGTGCCAGCAGTACGGAGCACACTTACTTCTTCGGGCCAGAACAAGCACATGTCACATCTCCAAGCGGTGTGTGCTTCACCATCCACATCCATCCACATCCATTCACAAACGATACCACAGAATGAAGACCTACCTACCTCCATATGTACACTACACTCCGCACATCAACCTGTCAAGCACGCATATGCACCACGCACGTTCACCTTCACCTTCACCTCCGACCGACATCTGCCGTATCTCGCACCTAGACCACAACGCCCCCTAGCGCCTGAGCCAGCCACTACGCACTGTTGCACGCCCACCTCCACGAACGCCTCCCTCCATATTCCGTGCATGCAACCTAAGTAGGTATGTAGGTTATCATCGAAATTGCACTGCTGCTGGCGTCAACTCTACCCCCGTCTCTAGCCAAATAATGGCGTAGCTTCTATTTCGGTGCGGCTGCGGCGTCTGTGCTCTGTGCTCTGTTGCCCCTGAGTGAGAAGGGGGGAGGGGGGAGGGAGCGCCGTGGTTTCCGTGCCTTTGTGGGATGTGGGAGAAGCTCAGATCGGAAAGATAGGCTTCACGTCGAGATTGCTGTAGCGTGGGGTGTTGCGTGCAGGACAGATCCAAGTATGTATGTACATACATATCATGGGCGTCCAATTTTCCAACCGCACATATCTAGATACTTACACCTTCCTATACCCATTTTTTTCTTCGTAGATCTCAAAGGCCCAAGCCCGTCTCCTAATCCATACCTAGACTCCCTACTCTCAAGTCTTACGGAAGACTCGGTCTATTTTGGTCTATGACAGTCGTCTCTACATCCTCTACATAGGTATGTATCTAGACCCTGACCCGCGAAATGAGACAGCTTGCCGGATTCGGCCCATGCAAGACAAGATCAGCTCGATATTCATTAGAGGTGGAGAAGAGGAGGTGACCTGCAGATAATTGAAGATGGGAAGTGATCTCCAAAAACTGTACACTGCAAACCTACAAATTTTGATGTGCTTCGGCGATGGTCTTCGATGATCTCCTCCGGCATATAACTCTCAGACATCATTCTCTCTTCACGCACACGTCACAGCAAAGAAAGGTTTGGTTCGAGACGTGCTGGTATTGCTACCAAAATCCAGCGTGTTGCTACAGTATCAGGCTCAAGATATGTAGTTCTCAAATCATCGGCGCCCCAGTATCCCAGCCAGACACATATTTGCTGCCATCCGCCTTCCCTTCCGCGCCTATGCACGAAGAAAATGTTGAAATTCTCCGTTAACGCCGAATGCTCATACAGATGCCTGACCTCCTGCCGCCGTCTCGAAGAGTTCTACGGTCTATGTTGAAAGACTTTTCCCATCATTGATTGATTGTAATCCCACCATGACAGGAAAGCTTTTTACGTGTCGAAAAAACAGAAAACATCATGCTGGAAGAAAATTCTTCGATAACAAAAAACGCAGATTCGCTAAAATAAACCCCGCACTCGTTGAGAGTGTCTGACCCTGTTCATCAACCCATTTCGCCGCGTGAAAAACCAAGGAGATGTCGTATCGTAGATGACGTATCGTCCATGCGACGGACGTTGAGTCCGCCACAAATCTACTAATCTATTATAATTGGAGGCATATTTAGAACTTGAGCTCCTTTGGCTTCTCCCAGCTGAAGTTCTGGTTGGTGAAGTGACCGTTCTTGGCGGTCTGGAAGTAGATTGGCTTGGCCAAGTCGAGCTCCTTGACGATCACTCCTGGACGGAGATCGAAGTTGGCACGGATAATCTCCTCGAGCTCATCAGAGGACTTGCTGGAGGTTCCGTAGGAGTCGACGTAGATGGACAGTGGCTCAGAGACACCAATGGCGTAGGAGAGCTGGACAAGCGCACGACGAGCGAGCTTGGCGTTGACAAGGGACTTGGCGATCCAGCGGGCGAGGTAAGCAGCGGAACGATCGACCTTGGAGAAATCCTTTCCGGAGAAAGCACCACCTCCGTGAGCTCCCCATCCACCGTATGTGTCCACGATGATCTTGCGGCCAGTCAAACCGGCATCACCCTGTGGTCCACCAATGATGAAGCGTCCAGATGGCTGGATCTATTTTGGGTTAGTGCTGGTCTCCCATGGAAGCAGTGTCTCAACTTACGTGGTAGATAGTATCCTCATCGAGGTACTTGGCTGGGATGACCTTCTTGATGATCTTCTCCTTGATCTCCTTGCGCAGTTCCTCAGTGGTGATGGTCTCGGCGTGCTGGGCAGAGACGACGACGGTGTGGACTCTGAGAGGGACGACAGCTCCGTTGTCATGCTTGTACTCGATGGTGACCTGGGTCTTGGTATCGGGTCTCAACCATGGGATGCTGCCGTCACGACGGGAAGCGCTCATCTCAGCGTTAAGCTTGTGTGCCAATTGAAGGGTCAATGGGAAGAGCTCTGGGGTCTCATCGGTGGCATAACCGAACATGATACCCTGGTCACCGGCACCGAGTTGCTCAAGAGCCTGGTCGTAGTGAAGACCCTGAGCGATATCGGGGGACTGCTCCTCGATGGCGACAAGGACGTTGCAAGTCTTGTAGTCGAAGCCCTTGGCCGAGTCATCGTAACCGATGTCCTTGATGGCACCACGGATGACCTTCTGGTAGTCGATCTTGGTCTTGGTTGTGATCTCACCGAAAACCATGACCATACCAGTCTTGGTTGCGGTCTCGCAAGCAACCTTGGAGAGAGGGTCCTCAGCCAAGCAGGCATCGAGGATGGCATCGGAGACTTGATCAGCGATCTTGTCTGGGTGACCCTCACCGACAGACTCCGACTTCGTGAGTTGTTAGCATACGTATGCCACAAAAGAGCGGGATTTTTCAACATACGGTGAACAGGAAAGTTCCCTGGTTGTGGTGGTTTCCCTGAACGTGTCCGTTGATCGTCATTGTGAAGGATATGTAGAATAAAGGACAAGGACAAATGACAACTGTACAAACAATCCAAAGAGAGGAGAAGAAGGTCTATCGTGATGGGGGAGGAAAGAGAGTTGAAGAGGGGAAGATGAACGGTTGAGAAAGGATGGCGGGGCAGCTTTGGCAATAAATTTGGATTTGGAGGGTCGAGTCGAATTTGATTAGCGAGAAGGCATCATTTCAGGAAATGGCACGGCTATTTTAGATCAGGTACAAACGGGGCAGGAACGAATGGATCTGTGGACAGATGAATCACGTTGCGATCCTGAATGCGAATTGATATATCTGGATTATTATCTTATTGGAGACGCTGTGAATTGCAAGCACATTCACAAGGTGTAAACTCGTTGCGCTGTCCAGGGCTGTCTTGTTGTTTACCATTGTCCTCTTCATTCTTTGAGTTCTTTAGCCGATGATCTGAATTTCCCGACTCCGAATCCGCTGGAGGCGGTCAGCGAATACGTGCTAGCACGTGGACTACTGAATTCCTCGCGTTGCTTGGGAGGCATAAAGGAGTCGAGTCTACCGTCAAAAAGTTGTTGTTAATGATATATCGCAAAACTCTCATTATATTCTTTATAATAATATAGAGAAGATGATTTATAGAATGCCAGACTAGGCATATAATCGTTGAAATAGAGTTGCTTCTTTGCTACCTCGCTTTAAGGCCTCTCTTGCCACTGGATGGATGCAAGCTCTCGCTACGGGAATCGGCAGCGGAGATCACGGTTGCCCATGCCGCACAACATAGCACTCCCCTCTCATTCGTCAGCCTTCCGGACGAGGCAGAGAACAAAATTCTATGATAGCATCCATGCAGGGTAGCCTCACGCATCTGCGCCGTTGGTAACCACGACATACCTATCCACAGCCTCACAATGTCCAAATTCGGCGTCCTCGTCATGGGTCCTGCGGGCGCAGGGAAGGTATGCCATTCCATCTCCTCTCCCCGTCTCCAAGAGCTCTCTCTAACGCCCCTCCCTCAGACCACCTTCTGCAGCGCCCTCATCACCCACCTGCAGCACAACCGCCGCTCCTCCTTCTACATCAACCTCGACCCCGCGGCCGAGAACTTCGACCATGAACCCGACCTCGACATCAAGGACCTAATCTCCCTCTCCGACGTCATGGAAGAAATGGGTCTCGGCCCCAACGGCGGGCTGGTCTACTGTTTCGAGTTCCTGCTCGAGAACCTCGATTTCATCACCGAAGCCATCGACCCGCTGACCGAGGAATACCTGATCATCATCGACATGCCCGGCCAGATCGAGCTCTACACGCACATCCCGATCCTGCCGGCGCTCGTCAAGCACCTCACGCAGCTGGGCGGTCTGAGCGTGAATCTCGCGGCGGCGTACCTGCTCGAGGCGACGTTCGTGGTCGACCGCGCCAAGTTCTTCGCCGGCACGCTGTCCGCCATGTCCGCGATGATCATGCTCGAGGTCCCGCACGTGAACATCCTCTCGAAAATGGATCTGGTGAAGGGCCAGGTCGGGAAGCGCGACCTGAAGCGCTTCCTCGACCCGGATAGCACGCTGCTGGACGACGATCCGGCGGATTTCGGACGCGAGGACCGCGCCGAGGAGGGGCGCGGCGATCCGCTGGAGAAGGGGAGCATGATGAGGGGCGAGAGCTTCAGGAGGCTGAATCGCGCGGTCGCGGGGCTGATTGAGAGCTTTAGCATGGTGAGCTATTTAAGGCTCGATGTGAGGGATGAGGATAGTGTCGGGGCAATTCTGAGTTATATCGATGATGCGATTCAGTTTCACGAGGCGCAGGAGCCGAGGGAGATGGGAGATACGGCGGAGATTGAGTATGAGGATGGAGACGGGAATATGGAATGATATGTGGGAGAGGTTTGAAGGGTTTGATGAGGCTTATGATGCAAGTGATGTATTTTGTGGGAGTTTGATGGAAATGAATAGGGGGTTTTGCATAGCGATGGCGTTAGATAGCTTTTGTTGGATACCACTCCAAGGTTTCTGTAAGAAAAGGACTTTTAATACAGTTGATCTGCTGTCTTGATTTGTCTTCAATGCACGTTTTAGCGAAATTGAGATATTCCGCTCGCCACCTCGGAGTTTATGCTTCACCATCTTTCGAACAGAGTTTTATAATTGTAAAATACAAATCGAGTCTGAAAGCTCTGCATAGCCTATTCAGCTACCTCTATAGCAATGGCCATTTGCTCTCAGCCTCATGGGCAAGAATGCAGTAAAAAAATTACACAGAATGCATAACGCCCCCGCCAGCAATATATATATTTGTAAAACCCGCCACTGCTCAGGACGCCTGTGGTCTTAATGTATTCAAGCATCAATCAAATGTGCCATATTCTTCGGCAAGCCCCCGTTTGGACTCACTGTCTCCCCTCTTCCAGCTCCTTCCCTCCTCAGCTGATTACTTGGGCTCTCAGATTCAGGTGATTCTGGAATCTCCATCTTGATCCCTACTCCATGCGGAGGTTTCATATCTACACTGTATTGATAACTCGCTGTCTCGCTGTTATTCCTGACTTCAGCGAGCGACAGAGGGAGCATAGGTGGCCCTGGCTTGCCCAGATTCGGGAACATCGGAACAAAAGCTGGTGGTGGTGTTTGAGGTTTCGAATCCGTCTTAGAAAGTTTAGAAGAGGGAGGTTTGATGGATTTGGTGGCCATGAAGGCGGATGTGATTTTGCTGGTTGGTTTTGCCGCAGCTGGTTTGCGGCCTCTCTTTTTAGCACCGGTGGACGCTGTCTTCGCAGTTGTAGCTTTCGTCGTTGAAGCCTTCGTGGCCGTAGCTTTCATAGTAGTTGTCGATCCGGAGGGGAAAAGCTTGGGCTGTTTCATCTTCTTCGCATCCTTAACCGGTGCTGGGCTGCGCATTCTTGGGCTAGCTGTTGGTGTCACCATACCCTGCGTCTTCTCAACAGCCTTGTGCTTAATGCCACCATCCACTTCGATCTTGATTGTCGCCTTCTCGATTTCTTGGCCTGTGACGTCGCTGTATACGCCAATGTCTTTGTCGTCCCATCGTGGTATGGCAGCCTGCCGGGCGACTTCGTCGCAGTCTCCCCGGACGACCAAGTCCCAGCAGTCCTTGAACTCAGGACCTACAGGCTCAGATGCATTGTTGATCCAAGCTGTGAATCCATCTTTGCGACCCCGCGTTACTTGACACATCTCACGTGCAATTCGCTTTACTCCAGGAACCTTCAAGCTCGTGCCTACGACGATGACGGCATCTGGTCGACTTTTGAGATCAGCGGTTGTGACAGCTCCAATGGCATCCTCATCCGGATTGTACTCGTTGTAGAGAACGATTCTGGGCCTTAGTCGTCCTATTCCATGGCTTCGCTTTCCAGCCATCGTCGTTCTGATCTCATCCATTTCCTCACAAGCTTTACATGACGGTGGTTCCGAGCCTTCAAATAGCGACGCGTCAAAGTCGGACAGCTCCCGGCACTTTGTGCAGACCATCTTTTCTAATCCTCCGTGAAGTTGAATTGTCTTCGGCCAAGGGCCCTTGGAGTTAAGCGGTATGGTGGTTCGAAGTGGCTCCAGTGATGTATCGATTCCGTCTACATTCTGAGTATACAGGCGCATTAAGCGGCCTTCTTCAGCTAGGGTTGCGAGCATATGGTGGAATAAAGTTGGTTTTGCTTGTCGAGTCATATGAGACATTTCTCGGACCATATCGTGAAAGGAAGCGGTTGAGGAATCCGTTTTATACACAGCTGCATCGAACAGGTGTTTGCCGGAAGACTTCAGATTATGTTGGGCACGCAAAGTGGTGAAAAGTCCCGTTGAAGATCTGAAATCAGGAACTGACAGATGGTTAGCAATGACTTGGTTGGAAGAGAAGGGGTCATTGCTGACTTCCGGCCGAAACAGAGATTCCTGCTCCTGCGATCACAACGATCTTCCGCTTCTTGCGTAAAACTTTGAGAAGGCGCTGCAATTGGATATCATCATCGCCATTTGGGTTCTCCTCGAATAAGCGCAAATCCAGGTACCCCGTTGTTCGTTCCTTGGGTATATTAAACTTTCGTTTCTTTGCTGGAGGTGGACCGTCCTCATCGCCGGCCATCTCCCGAGATTTTGACGATGACCTGCTGGCAGATGGCTGCGACCAAGAAGGAGATGGGTATTGGCATGGCGGCGTCGGCGACCTAGATCGCATGGAAAGGGGAGATGAGGCTGGCGAATCCAGCGGGGAAGGAGGCGGCGAGATGGCCGAGATGAAACCCAATATGCCGTCCATGGTCGGTCCGGTACGATGAGAGTTGGGAAGACTCGGATGGATGCTCTTGCTGCGGTCTACAGTCGCATCTTCCAGTCCAATGTTGGCGATTTCCCCCTCTTATCGTGCGGTCGTTGGTGGTTTTTGATGGTTGTCGAGGTGGAAGGAAGGAGTGGATGACGAGGAATGATGATGGTCAAGTGTAGAGTGCAGAAGAGGCTCAAAGCTGGCTGCTTGTTTTGGCGGCCATTATTGTGTTGTTTTGGGGGGTCGTTGTCTTTAACCGAGATAGGCTACTGGGGTGAGATGTTTGGCCCCCCATACTCTCTATCTCCATGTCAACAATCGACAAATCGACAAGACGTGGAGTCATTTGGAAGCCGTAGTACTCCGTTTGAGCAAGATTCTTTGTTTGCCAATCAGTTGTATATTTAAGCATCATGATATCTTCTAACCCAGATACTGGCCATATATCAGACGCTTGGAGATAGATGCTCATACAATACGAATGCTGCCACGCATCCTCCTGATCCGATCCTGCTCCGTTCTCGATGGGGTAGCCTTAACTCATTATCTTCATAGCCTTATTCCGGCGGTCTACACACCAAAGCAGATCAGACACCTAGAGTCCGAAAGACAGCTCTGCAGTTTTCAATTTATTTAATAATTTGTCTAATAAGTATGATTCTATGATTCTATGATTCTCCTTATTAGTATGATTCTCGTTATTATCATATCACCATGGCGTAAGAAGAGTCTCAGATGGTTGCTGTGTCAATGGGGGATACCGACTAAGATGTACTCGGCTAGACTTCCCGCACTCCCTGTCGATCGTCGAAGGCTGAATGGAGAACAATGAAGCCGAGAGAGAGCCAGCCTTCAGCCTTCAGCCTTCCTCCCACGTCTTTCTTATGTGTGAGCTCTTGAGCAAATCTTCCATCTTCATTTGAACATATAATTACACATTCGCATTCACTCATTCATTCATTAATTCATACATACGTGTATACTACTACGACTACTGACTGTAGTCGCTGTTGGGCCCATTTTCAACTGAATAACTCCTCAATTGGACCCATTTGCGTATGGTGCACCATCAGTCACTCGAAGAGTGATGCCGCTGATGATGGACGAAGAGATGGACGACATCGATGATTTATTCGGCGATGGAACTGGACTTTTGCCTTCTGCTAGACCGCCACCGAAGGAACTCTTTCAAAGAATTGACGAGTTGCGCGCCAGCGGGTGCTGCCAGTGCGTTCTGCTCTTCTGCGAGAGGCCTCTGAACCCCTAGATTCGTAACACTTGCTAATGTTGAGCAAAGGAGCATTGCTTGGTCAAAATGGGGATCTATTGCTGCTATCACTCCAAACGGTGCAGGCCTGGAGTTCCGTAATATTCGCACCCACCCAAAAGATGGCACGTGGGAGATGAGTGGTCCTACAACAATACCTCAAATCACTCCGAGTCTTGATGGTGGTCCTTTGCAGCATCTCTGTTGGGGTCCCAATGGGTGTGACTTGGCTGTCATCGATGCGGCCGGTCGTATTGCCATATTAACTTTGGGCCACTCGTTGAATAGACCAAACTTCACTCGCAGCAGTCAAATGGATTCCTCGGAGGAGCTTCATGCTGTTGTTGGTGCATACTGGCTAAACCTGTCACCGAATGCCCAGCGTCAGGTAAGCCGGTTTTATGCTTATGGCAATCCTTTCTAATTGCCTCTCAGCCTGCGATTCAAAGCGTGGCTGTCAAGACTTCGACGGATTACAGATACGAGGTATCTCCAGCAATAGCTTTCGGGCCTTGCTTCCCTAATCCTCAGAAGTCTGCCCTTATATGCGTGACTACAAATGGTCTTTTGCGGCTACTGTGGCCACAGCATGATGGAAAATGGCAGGAATCGACGTCGGAAATTGAAAGCATTGTCTCTTCTGATGACCTTATTACACATGCTTCAATATGTGCAGACAAGAGTATTCCTCTCCAGAAGCGTCAATCTTCACTATCAAGCTAATTAGGAATCAGATAATACTCTCCTTCTGGCTTTCGCAACTACATCAAAGCAGCTCCACATAGTGAGAATAGCTATCAAATGGGGTAGCACTAATACAAACCAACACGACAAGCCGGTCAACCCAGCTTTGCTCGCAGTTACGCCTACTATTATTATACGTCACTTAACTGTGACCAACTGGATGAATGGCAGTTCAAATGAAGGTCCTCATGCTTTCCACCTTTCGTCATCCATGGTTGCTCTATCCCATTTATCCATTTTATCACCCTGTCCTGACGGGCAGCCTGGTCACTCAACGCTACCGACCGTAATAACTGTCCGATCTCATTTACCAAATTTCCCATCAGATTATAATCAAGATACACATAGTCTTATTGACAGGTGGGAATTGTCCGAGTCGTCTCAAACCGTGCATCCTGCTTTCGAGCAGCTGAGTGCTCGTAGAAACAGTGTTGGATCGAAACCTGGAGTAAGTCTATTTTAGCAAGGCTTTTAACGCAGGACTAACATATTCCAGAACTCAATATGTCTGAAGAAGCAACAAGGTTTTACTTCCAATAAAGTTGTAATCTGGATCGAGGCAATATGCTTGGACCGAATGCTCTGCTTCGCATATAGTGATGGGTCATTTGAATACCGAGATCGGGTGTCTTTGGCAGAAATGTTCACAGAGGGAGGCCTGGATAAGTTCTCTCATCTTACACAAGTAGGTTTTACGTATAGCGACGATGAGCCAAGTAAGTTTTCCATTTATTACTGGTGGTCAATTGCTAAAGCTTCTGCAGGTCTCCGTGCTGCATTATCTCCCACTCACCTCTCCATTGTACAAAAGGGCTGTGATGGAAAAATAAAGTGGAAGCCACTCGGCTTTCATATGGGTGAAATCGGAAGCTCTATGAATGATAGTAAGCGTCCTGCATGCTTTACTATTGCCAAACTAACAGATGAAAAGCACAATACGCTGCCGTTATCGCTGGCTTCAATATGTCTTGCTCTACGGCGATAATGAACGCAAGCACCTATGATGATCTACTTGCAGTTGCAAGTAAATTCAAGAGGCTACCTAGTGAGTCTAACTATTAAATTGGCTTCTTAATACTAATATTGTCAGCTTTCGCATTTGATCTGGCCTCGGAGATTTCCAAAACACTCAAATTCAACGTCGACTATTCGGACGAATCCCACCACGATACATTAATCCGAAACCCTTCAGTTCAAATCTCTCTCAGTATCCTCAATGCACTCGGATACAGTGGAGACGCGTATCAAGGCACTTTCGGTTCGAAGATTGCTTGGATGAGTCTTCAACTACGCAACTGCGTTGTGTTGATGACAATGGCCGTGAATATGAAAGTGCCTGTACCCAATCAAGAAGTCAAAGTCTCTGGTCTCGAGGACCCTGGTGCGTATTTTTTTTTCTTGTAGATTTGTGCTCTTTTACTAATTCTGAAAAGAAGCTATACGATTACTCGCAGGTTCAGTGCGCTGGTGTCTTGATCTCATGTCCTGGCTCATCGATTGCCTCCTACATTCGGAAAATGATGAAATTTTCGACGGTGTACGCAAGGGCCAGCCTCCTAAACTGAATGATATCAGCTCGCATCTCTTCGCCTCGAATAACATTGCCCTCCACATCCTTCTTTCATCTGCTACTCGTGGCTTCCTAACCGCCATCTGCCGCCGCCTCGTCCACCTGGACTACACAGCACGTAAAGCCATGTCTTCCGCAGCACAAAGCGCCCACTCTGGCCCGCCTGGTCAGACAGTACCGCTAATTTCCAATTCTCTGCGCGCATCCTACACCGCAATAGCAACACTTACTTCATGTTCCATCGTGCCAATCCGCCATTTTGAGGCATTTGTAGCTCGGATATCCGAATCCATTAAAGAGTCATATACTACGGCAAAACTGCCGTCACAAAAACAAGCTCAGGGTATCCAGGGCGAGCACAGTCGGAACACCATCGAACAACAAGTTCTTTTCGGCGGACCGTTACCAGTTGAGATGGCCGTTACTGTTGCTCGGATCTTCCATACTGAGCTCCCAAAGCTTCGTAATATGATCGATCCTGCGCGGCTCTTCTTCCACGACTTCAGTGTCCTTGGGCTGCCGGCTCCGAAGGCGCCAATGGGACCAGGATTTCCTATGCCTGGTACGACGAAGGCAGATGAAATTGCGGCAGAGTCCGATGCGATATATAGGGTCACGCATACTCTTGATATCTTCTCACGTGTGCCGATTCAGTTAGGCACGGAGCCTGAAGAGAGTCATGGGCTAGATATGAACGGTCAGCGGCCGGGGAGGAGGTGGAGAAGGTGTACGAGATGTGCAGCGGCAATGGACGATATTGTAAGTCAGAGGCCGGCGGTGCAGTTCTTGATCATGCAGCAGAGGCGGTGTTACTGTAGTGGGAACTGGGATATCTTGACCGGAAAAAAGGCGGTTCCTTGATGAGGAGGCATTTCGGACTGTGGGGAGAGGGTGGTGGTTGAGGCTTGGGACTTTGAGTCACGAAGTCTTTTGGAAGATCAAATATCATTTTACATAGCTATATCTGTCACTATGGATTTAAGAACAGGCATTTTCAAAAACCCACGTCTCTCTAATCTATAGCTCTATGACCTGTAGGGCTATATCTCGGAATGCTATTATGCTAAGCACAAGCAACGTCGCAATCGCTATCGATATCCTATCGATATCGGCAGTTGTCTCTGCCTCGCCGAACCACAGGCAACCTTGAGAGCTCAAGAAGCAGTCTCTCTTTCTTTCTTTCAGGAGAAACACCAGCATCAAATCACAGCGATGATGTGCGCTGATCACAGGTTACCATCGGTCGACATTCCCTGCGGTAGATCATTGGTTTTGAATTTCGTCCGGCCGGTCTTACCCGCCGCCGTTCTTCCGAAGGCCAGTGCAGTCTGAAGGGTGAGAATGGTCGCTTGCGCTGGATGGATGAGCGGAGAACAGCACGGATTAGGAGGGGTAAGTGGTGCATGGACATGTACAATTTTGCAATGGTGTGATGGTGCTGCTCCTGGACAGAGGGGACAGCTGTCTACTGGCGTGGAATTGGAATTGAGATAAGACAGGTCGACAAGTGAGAGAGTGAGTTGATAATACTCGCGCAAGATATGCAGGCACGCCTCCAGATGTTTGAATAATCGGAGAAATATCGATCCTCTGTTTCGAGCCTCTTCTTCGCACGTCTCCATCCGATCCAATCGCAGATGCAGTTCATGCTGGCTGGGCATCAAGGCGATCCGCTACGGTTTCGAATGCTGGGTGTTGTGCGTGCCCGCAGCAGCAGCAGCAGCAGCAGCCGCAGCAGAGGTGATTCCAAATGGACAATGGTCAATCGATGTCCTGGCCAGTCGAGCGATCATCAGCTCTTTCTTCCCTCGACAAAGCATGACTGCATTGTTTCGAGAAGCATTTTGCGTCTTGCTGCGATCCTTCGCAACTGACGTGTTGGATGAGGCTGCATAGGGCTCCGATGATGGATCCGTACGTAGGTACACAGTAGATATGGCCATGAACTGGTGCCAGCGCATAGGGCGGGGAGATGTTAGGGAGATGTTCGGCCGTACCTGAATCATGCATGCATGCATTGCATTCATGTAGCAGTTCGTCCTCTGAGTCCTCTGAGTCCTCTGATTCACCGCCAATGCTTCACCCAATAATGCTTCACCGACAGCCAGAGAGAGAGAGAGAGACAAACCAAACAGACGGCCGCTCTGACAATAACGCATTGGTCGCTGTACATATATCGGCCATGTTCAGGTACTGTACAGTACATACATGTCTACGTACATACCTAGGTATCTATGTACATACGTACATATGTACATACAAACGAAGATGCCGCAGTTCGGCACGGTGAGGCAAGGAGGGGGGAAAGCTTGAAGGGTTGGTTAGCCTGGAACTTCAGCCAACGCTGCTGCGACACCAATGAATGGATGGACGGGCTGACACCTGACACCTCCTCCACCTCCACCTCCACACGACAACCACAACCACAACGACAACGACAACGACAACGACAACCACGCCCGATGACGGACAACAGATGCACCATCGATGCCACCACAGAATAGCTCTCTTCATGCCCGCATATCCGATATGTGCAGTACCTTCAATCAAGCAGCGCTGCAGATCCTGATATCTGTGCATGCACGCCACTTCCTTCGAATCAACACACGCTGTCCACCGCTCAATGCTCCTGCATCCGTCCCACGAACCTGCATTAGGGCGACGTCGGTTTCTCTTACGGAGTACGCACAGCTCCACTCGCCGCCACATTTCCATTATTCTTTCCATTATTCCATCGCATGTCTCGCCCACCTCAAACAAACCTCTCTGCAGCTCCTCCTCCACTGGTTCCCTCTGGTTTTGGGGAGTTTGCTCTGGCCGTCTCTTGCCCTCTCACGCTGCAGACCTTATTTACCCTGAACCGTGGTGTCGTAGGCCACCCTGCATTTTTCTGCATTTCCCTCCATTTCCCTCCATTTCCCCCCACTTCATGGAGCTATAGGAAGAAGCCACTTATACTGCGACACCCACTCGGAGAGAGCATTCTTGACAGCTGTCAAGCTTCCGGCCCCCATGGCTCCAGTCTTTTCAAACGTCGTCGTGATTCTACTCCACCTATCTATCTCATGGCACCCTGGGCCCTGTCTCGAGAGTCGAGCATTGACGTGTCTGCGAACTGTTCTAAGTTAAGTACGACTCTAGTCTCCTATCTTACTCTAACGTTTTCCCATTACCCTTGCTTTAGCATGAGCGTAGTATTGGTACTATGGGTCGAGGCTTCACATGAGGACGTGCGGGCCCGCCATCGCCATGAGCTCTTTGTCTTTCGGTCATTCTTTATATTCCCGTCGGTTTCCTACCTACCTGCTTTTCTTACCGCTGCTTCCACCTTTTGGACGTCACCGTTGAAGTTTGGTAGTTCGCCAACTGGATCATTGGCTCTAGGCCGTTTACCGTCGTTTGAGATTTCCATTCTCTTTATCTATTTCAATACATACTTGATCTCTTTGTCTTTGTTGATCGACAGCGGCGGCGGTTTAGAACGGCATCCTATCTCTTCGCAATGTTCTGACAGCAGTTCTGAGATTTTATCAAGCTCTGCCCCGAAGACATAACACTTCCGGGATGTTTTGCATTCGATTCTTTACGGCATTCCTGCTGTTTCTTGTTGGCGTATCGGCTCGATTGCAGCATGTCGAGAACGGGGGTTTAGCGGACCTCGAGAAGAGACATCCATTTCCGCCGTCACCACCTGCAGAAGTTATCACACCTGAGCCACTCACAACTTCGGCTCCTACGCCTATTGATGTCGAGTCTGTTGTTGAGAGTCTTGTTGCGTCATTCAGCTCGGGGTTCTTGGCTAAATTTATATCCCCTGCTGCCAGCATTCAATCTATTTCATCTTCACTATCGGCAGCATCTTCAACTACTCCTTCATCCATTCAACCAACGCCCACTCCAGCCAGCGAGATTAAAGCTGTAACTTCACTTGCCACATCTTCATTTTCATCTCCTTCGCCGAGAAGTACAGCACCCGCTACAGACACAACTTCCTTACTCAACGCTTCAAATACGGAAGAAAAGAAAGACCGTATTCTTGTCATTGTTCTTTCCGTCGTTTTTGGCCTCGTGGGGCTTGCAATTATCTTCGCATTCATACTATTTATAAGGAAACGGAGACGAGGCCCCTGCAAGCATAGCAAGAGGGGCGTCACACCTATCGATGACGAAGAGATAGAAACATGGCGTGGAAGAAAGGAGACGTATACGGATGAACCGAGCCCACGCTCTCATCATCGCCAAACCTCTTCTACTGTGGTACTATCACATGCGCCTAGCTGGACGTGGAACCCCGATCCAACTCCCTACGATGCCATGACAGGCGCAGACACAGGCGTAAAAACAGCATTATCGCCGCCACCAATGGTTGCTCGAGCACCAAATGCCAGAAGCGGACTTACAGATGGCGCAATCCCCAGCGCAGATCCGTTCGTAACACCCCCTCGGCGGCAAAGTACACGATTAGCGAAACATGCACGGAGCCAGAGCCGGAAAAGCAGCTTCAGCCTCTCGCTCGCCGAACGGGCTTCAGCGGAACATGCGCGGCACTTCCGCGACGATTCCAAGAATTCATTTCAAGGGCATTGTGGAAGCAGTCCACCGGTTTCGACATTCAATGCGTATACGTGGCAGGCATCAAACGGGCCATCTCCCTCTTCAGCTAGGATAGTAACTGGAACGGGAATGGGAGCGGGAGCAGCAGATGCGAAGATTGGTATGGCGAGTTGAGAGGCGATGAGATCCCGATGGCTGGAGTCGGGATGGTGGAATGGATAGGGTGGGATACAGACATTGCTATTTGGCGCACACACGGATTGATACCACGGGAGCAGAGAGTATGCATAATTGACGGTCGTCTGATAGGCCGTATACAGGGCGCCTTAATGGCTCGATACACCTATTATTATCTTCTTGTATATAAGACATTTTGATGCCGTAATGGCGTGTTCCACTCTGAGGACAGATTCCAGCTCTCTCCAATTTCCATCCTTTATCCCTTATTTCCGGTGCCATTTAATGATCTCTACTCAGTCTCACTTCTGATACCGCCACATTCATCCCAGACCTCTGCATAGCTCTAGTTCGTACAGTAACTTCATTTCGAGCACTGCAGGAGACCGAGAGCCTGCCGCATCATGTCTCAGCACGTGACACAGCGCTAGCCTCATCCTGGCACGAGGCTGGCGGTGTCGCGAAAGGCTACGTTTGTGTCTGTGTTTACAAACGAGCGTCAGATTTCTGCAAGACCGACTGGAATCGAAACAGACAAAGCCGCCCCTTCGGTTTATCAGTGAGGTTTCCTTGCCCAGAGAGCGCCTATTCTTTTCGATCTGCGGAATCCTATATATGCACCTACCGTCTCTTGCACTGAAAGCACATCGAGTCGAACGCCCAGCGGAGGCTGCGATAAAGAAACAGAAGCTTGAAGAAACGACGAGCGCAGCGCCGAAGGAGACCGGAGGGTTCCCCTTGAACTCGTCATCCGGCGGCATCGTCGTCGCACGTCGCAACCCGCAAGCCCTCCAAGCAGGAGCCCGAGCCCGGCCTGCGCGTTCGCGCATCCATCCACAATGGACCTCTTCTCCGGTCCGTCTCCCCCTGCTCCCCTCACCCCCAAGTCCCGCCTAACCCCTCCCCAGACTACCACGCCCTCCTCACAACCGCCTACACCACCGTCTCCCCCCTCCTGCTCCCCCTCCTCCGCCTCCTCGCCCCCCTCCAAGCCCACGCCCGCGCCGTCCTCCTCCCCCTCCTAACGCCCCTCCTCGCCCTCCTCGCCCGCACCACCTCCGACGCCCCCGCCATCGTCTCGCTCGCCGCGCTCCTCCTCGCCGTCTTCGTCGCCGTGCGCCTCCTGGGCCTGTTCCGCCGCCTGCTCGCCTTCGGCGCGCGGCTCGTCTTCGCGCTGCTGTTCTACGGCGCCCTGCTGCTCGCCGCCGCGTGTGTGTGGCAGCGCGGCGTCGAGCGCACGGTGGGGGATCTGGCGGCCTGGACGGCCGAGGTGCGGCATGTCTGGGTGCGGGAGTATGGCAGGTGGAATGAGGTGCAGAGGGCCGCGCAGAGGGAGGCGGCCGCGAGACATGGGTGGCGGTGAGGTGGGGTGGGGGGAGGGGGATGAAGGGGAGAGAGGGCGCGGGGAGCAGAGGGGGTGGACATAGATGGATTGGATTGGATGGCATGGGGAGTTTGGCACAAGGCTTGTTTATTTCGATGGCGCAGTTGGGATTTGGATGGGCACGGCGTCGGCGACGGCATTTAGCAGGAATAGCGGTATAATCCGGCCAGGCCAGGCATGCAATAATGGAGTGTATTACTTACCTCAAAACCAATACTTGGGGCCGTGCTATTGCATAGACGACGAACGTGCACTAGATAAATCTTGGATTTCATTTCGTCATGAGCCCCTCTATTTCCTCCCACCCACACTCATCAACTCCAGCTTGACCTTCCGCTTATTCGTACTCTCCTCCATCACATCACTAATCTTCACCACCACCTTCTCAAACAGCTCCACCTTGACCGCCCTACTCCCGCTCGTCTGCAGCACATAATTCTCCGCATCAAACACCGCCTCCGGCTCCGGCTCCGCCAGATCCCTCAAGCGGATCAGACTCTCGATCCCGAAGCGCGGCACGAACACCACGAACCCGTTCGAGAAGACCTTCATCACAAAGCCCTCCTCCTCGATCACCCGGCCCTTGAGCGCCTGGCCCACGTAATACTCGATCGAGGCGCGCCCGGCCTGCTGCGCGTTGCGGTGCCGCACGTTGATGTTTTTGCAGATCGCGTCCAGCTTGCCTTTGCTGCGCATGCTGGGGTCGAGCTGCTCGTAGTCGATGGCTGCGGCGAGCTGGCGGTGGGCTACGAGATCTGCGTAGCGGCGGATGGGGGAGGTGAAATGCGTGTAGATCTCGGAGGCGAGGCCGTAATGCCGGAATTCGGGATAGGCGAAGTTGCCTGCGACGTAGTATTCGGCACTCATCATGCAGCTAGTTCTTGTCAGTGGTTCGGTCCGGATGAGATGGGGTTCGGAAATGACTTACCGGGTGGCCATGATGCGGACTAAGGTGTTGAAAAACGACTCTTTGTCGTCAATGCAAAGGTCCAGAGAGTCGGCGAGGGCTCTGGAGGACTCGGTCTTGAGCTCCAGTCCACGCTTTACCTTCAACTGGTTTGCAAGTTCTTCGAAATTCGATTTTGGCGGCGCGGCGTGGCGACGCAGCAGTGCTGTTTGCGGGAACGCTTCATAGATTCTGGAGGCGACACTAATGTTGGCGAGCAACATGAACTCTTCGACAAGAGAATTCGTGTCTAATTGCTGCTTCGTTTGGACGTCGATGGGATCTGATGTCTCTGACTCCACCTGAACCTTCACTTCTGGCGAGGACAAACTCAGAGCTCCCGCATCCATTCGCTTCTGCTTGAGCTTCTTTGACAGCATGAGAAGCGTTCTCATACCCTTGGTCAGGTCGTCCTGCTGGGAAGCGTCATCAATACGAATTTGAGCCTGCTCATAACTGAAGGCCTCTCTTGATTTGATGACAGATTTGGTAAACTCTGACTTGACTATCTCGGCGTCTGGTGTTATCTCCCAAATCGCTGAGAAGGCGAAGCGCTCCACATATGGCTTCAATGAGCAAAGATCCGTACCCAAGAGCATCGGCAACATATCGATACGTTTATCGACGAGATATACGGTAGTACCTCTGATGCTTGCCTCTTTATCCATTGCGTTATTTGGTTTGACAAAATTCGACACATCAGCAATATGCACACCTACTTCGAAATTGCCGTTAGGCAAAGGCTTAGCGTGAAGAGCATCGTCGATATCCTGGCATCCAACCGGATCGATACTGCAAATCAGCAAATCTCTCAGGTCGCGCCTGTCCTTCCAGCCTGGATCCTCTGTGCTAACCGGCACCTTCCACTCATGACCCTCTTTCGGTAGGCAATCCAGAACAGTCTTCGGGAAAGGCCTGTATTGGATATCGTACTCGAGCAGAAGAGCTTCCGTCTCCGCACCTTTCGTCTCCAACTCACCAAGGGACCTCACAAAGTGACCTACAGGATAACGGGACTCTCTATCCCAAGAGTCAATCGTCACCAGAACACGCTTGCCGAGAAGTTCTCCAGCTTGGCGGGTGCGCACTCTGATCTTTGGTATCCGCTTATCCATTGGAATGAGAAAGATGGTTTGCTGCTTACGGCCCTGCTTCACTGAATCGCTGACTGATGATTCATCCACATGGCCCACATATTGTCGCCAATTCCTTTTGAGTACTCCTACGACTCTTGCCGTTGGTTGTGCCCGACCTTCTGTGCCCTTGCTGTGTGTTCTCTTTACCTCTTCCTGTAGTGCTCGTTTTTCCTGCTCAGTAAACAGAGCTTCGTCATCTTTCGCATCGGCGTTTTCATCCTTATTTAAGGTCTCCTCTTCGATGATCTTAGAGGACGGTTCTTTCCATTGATCTTTGGGTAAAACCTCAACCACGACAACATCACCATGAACGGCTCTGTTGATATTTTCTCGTCCCAGAACGAGAAGTGCCTTGTCGAATGTGGGAACCTTTATTGATCCTTCCAGGTAATTGTAGGGCGACACATTGAAGATTCCTTGGTGAAGAGTGCCGTTTTTGACTCCAGTCATCATCTTCGATACTGTGTAGTATTCAGGGTAGATGTTCACTGCAGTCTTCGCCTCTCTCGCCTCTCTATTTTCTTGGGAGGCATTGATCATATCCAATAACCTATCCGCATCCTCCAGACCTTTGACATATTCTCTCAACGAGACGGCATTAAGACCCTCCTCTTTGGCCTTGCGCAAATTCTCTTTGTCATCACTCAGCATCGCGACTGCGGGTACCTGCTTGGGCTTTCCTCCGGAAGCCTTGATGGCTTTAGATAAATGCTCGCTATACCATTGTACTGCCTTTCTTACAGCTCTGTCGTTTCGATCATTGATGGTCTCACCTGCCTCTCTTGTGACATACGTCTCTAGACGAAAATCATTGAAGAAAACGTAGAATCGCTTTTCTTCACTCTTCGTGAGTCCAATGAGGCGGTTATAGAGCGGCAGCGAACGGTTCCGGAGCTCTTCCAGAACGGTTTGGAGGATAATAACATCGTAAAATGCAGAAGTTTGCTCGAAAAGATCCGTAGCGTTAAGGAGAGCGTTCGTATCTGGGACTAGATAGTGTCCTTGGGGAAAGGCCTTTGTGCCCGCAGGCTTCTCAGAGAGAACAAAAGGCGCAACTACACATACCAGTCAACAATTCGTCCCAGCGATTGAAGGACTCGACCAACATACCATTACCGCCTGCATCTCTCGGAGCCGTCGTTAAACAGCTTGTGCACAGCTTCGACGAGCATGGGATATCCTGGCGCAAATAGAGTTCGCGCACGATTTTCTGAACCTTCCCTCTCTTGGTTGACCTCACAAACACCTTACTTGAGATGTTCGAGGCATAAGGATCCGAAGCCAACGATCTCTTGAGGCTCGTCATATTGACACGAAGTTGTGTAGTCGCCCGTATGTGGATTCCGCGTCAACAATGCTCGACGAGCGAGTTGAAATTTAGATCGCTAGCGCCATCGCGATAAGATAAGCTTTGTGGGGTATCTCCCGTGATTGTCTATCAACCTCAACGTCTCAACGTTCTTTTAGAAATTCGGAGCTTCATTTTTCTTTTTGGGGGTTATTAAATCCAGTCATCTATTTGATAGATCTAATCTTGCTACTTAGAGAGAGGTAAATTTATATACACATCTTAATTTTTTACCTTGTGCCCTTAAAGTTCTTAGAAATCCCCTCGCATTTTCATACGGAAAGACTCCACGTAGGTAAAACGTGTCTTTGGCCTTTGTTTCCGTAGCTGAAAAATAGATATCTAGAAACTTGAGTGGTTTTAGTCATTCTTTGATATTAAAAACTATATTTGAAAAATTCTCTTTGCTATTCAAGAGACCATAAGCCTCTTCTCGTGCACAAGAATAGGATTTATCAGATGTGCGACTGGATTTAATTAGCGATGATAATATGAGCAAGTAGTTGATGCATCTTTAAAAGAGTCTGCCATTAGCTTGTTGCTGAGATAAAAATTCAGTCAGATTCAGAGTTTCATCTGGTAACTCCTTGACCCTTTCCTTCTCTACAGATTATTAAAGAAATACCATCTTTGGTTTCGTGAACGTTGTTTAGATATCATTTGAATGACACCAGATATCTCCTAACGAACATCAGTTCTGTTTCCAACCTTTGTGAGAAGCTGAGAATGCTGTGTTCGAGCAACCGGAGGTTTCATTGTGGGTGTTACTCGAATGCTAACTTGGGCCTATGCATAGTATCCAAGCACCGCAGAATCCAGGTACTACCTACAGAGTAGTATTTAGTATCCGATAATTCTAAGATAAGAAATGGCTTCTGTCGTTGAAGATCTCGATTAAATAGGATTAAATGATCTCCGGGATTAGATGTTGCATCCGCATAGCTCCCCCCCCCTCTCCCCCCCCTCTCTTCTCTCCCCTTCTTTTCTCTTAGCCAGTATATCTTTGGTGGATGCAGCATCACACCATATTCATTGCTTCGATCGATATTTAGAGGTAACAGATGATCTCCCGGCGCATGAACTGACACCTGCAGAACATCTCGAGCCCGTGCACGCCATGGAACCAAAAGAAATGGTGTCCTAATATCCTCGGGAAGGTATACACTTGCCGCATACCTCTCAGGCTTCGCAGGCGGCAAGTCTACCAGTCAAAGGACTCTAGACATGCAAAGGCTTGATGATGTGCATATAGAAAAAGGTAATATGGCCACAAGAAAGACGCATAACGCGCCCAGGTTGGCCGTCGAGGAGGGCTGGAAATCAAGTTCAGCTGCAACCTTACTTTGCGGCCCGGCGCAGCACACACACCCTCAGAGTCCATGCTTGCCAGGATGGATCACATCCACAGAAAGGCACCCATCCAACATCCACTAGCGTAGGAGCTGTGGTCACACGCAGGCAGATGAGTGCTCGATTGAGGCTCAGATGAAAAACGAATGGAATGGCTGGCATCCTTTCTCACCACCTGCTTCGAAGTACGTTTCAAGGAGGAATGAGACGTACCATTGCGGGGAAGCCTTGAACGAGACGCCGCTTCCTTCCTGCCGCATTCTCGGCCGGTGAACGTGCGAAGCCACCGAGTCTTTTGAATTCTTGATCGACGCATGTACATGTACAGTATGTACCGAACACGGACCACTAAGTCACTACTGTACATTGCCGATCTTTCAAGGCTCGAGTTCAGACTCGTTTTCCCTGATGTCTCAATATAAAAAAATGTGGCAGTGAACATACGGGATCCCATGGTCATTCTGGAGAAAACAGATGCTGGGGTTTGTGCTGTAGTTCAAAAGAATGTTATCGGGACTTGCAAACCATGGCCCAGCCAACACACAGGTAGGGGCAGTAGCTACTGACAGAAAGAGGTTGCTTGATAACATAGGTATGTATGTAACATCCTGAAGCCAATCACATGCCAATGCAGAGCCTGGGGGTTAACGACCCCTCTCCTTCCAGATGTTAGCATCTCGAACGACAATGTTGGCATTATTAAACGAAGTCTTCATTTCTTGTCAACTTGCCAACCTCTTCGGAGCCTTTCGGCATGGTTGCCTGTTTACTAAACATCGGCCGGAGTATAGCCTTGCTTGAGGTTGAAAGTTCGGTTCAAAATAGAACACCTATGTATGGTATGATATGATAATCAGTGACGCTTCATGATTGCGGACAACAACTCAGGTGTATTACTCCAGGTGAAGCATACCTGAATATTCCGCGGACCTCCGGCAAGCTATGCAGACGCATCATGTCTCAAAATGGCCGTCTCAGAGATGCGGAGGTGGCTACCTAGGTAGGTAGTCATGGAGCATGTACCTATGTAAATGCATGTCCTGCATGGCACTCGATTCAGGCATTTTACATTTCATATCCCTACTAGCACAATGTATTTTCGGATGCGCAGGATGCGGAAGCCTTGGAGTTCACAACGGCTACGGCGAGAAGTCAATAAATGTAGGCGAACCTTGACAGGCTGATCTCAGCAGGCGCAGTCAGCATCGTCGTCGTTCTCGAACGGAGTAATCATTGTCGACGATCACTTAGTGAACAATAAGTACTCCGTGTAGCGGTGTACAAGTAGAAGTACAATAGGTACAATATACGGTACTGTACGGCAGAGAGCTGTATCCGTGATATCTTCTTGTGATAATACGGAGGACATAGCAGAGCAATATCGCCGCCGCTCTGAACATGCCAATATTACATCACGACACTGGGAAAGTGGCGTTCTCCACCAATTTCTCCCGCGCCTCTGTCTTTTTGTCGCGGCGAATTAGACAACGTCGTTCGGCGCAACCATCCCTGTCTGGCCCATGCTCGTATCGGGTGCAAGGTAGTGAGTAGTGCGTGCGTGAGTAGTGCGTGCGTGCCAAATGCGCCAAATGCCAACTGAACCAACTCTGAGTCTCTGATATTGATCTGCCAAGGAGGAGGACGAGTCTTGTCGCCATCGGCCTCCTCTTCTTCCTCTTCTTCTCGCGAAGAGAACAAGAGAGACGTCTGATATTCTGATGTTCTGATGTTCTGATGTTCTGTGTATCCGTATGTATAGGTAAAGCCAGAATCTTATCTCACCAAAAGAAGGCTGTATCTGTTCATTGCGCCGATTGGACTGGAGAGCCTTGCGGGATCTAGCATAAGGAGATAAGGAGAAATTCCCGGACGAAGGAGGAATACGTACATACAACATACCCAGCAGTCGTCTGTGTGAGGGCGGACAGCGACGGACAGCCCGCAAGGGGGCGGGACAGTCTTGGGTCCAGTCTTGGGTCCAGTCTTGGAGTTACTCGTGGCTTGACGCGCTCCCGCAAAAGCAATCGACGCTTTACGGATAAAATAGTGGCCCTGTGGTCGGCGCATAGTGCTCTAGTCGTGGAATCCGCAATCCTCAAGGTCTCTTGAGTGGTTGGATGTGCATGTCTGTCTTGCTGCAAAGGCGAATGCTTGTCGTTAGAACCGGAGGAGACTCTGTGTTTTGTACAGAGTAAGTACTTCGTAGCAAAAGAAGCTTCGGCGTGGAAGACCACAATTCTCATTGTACCTTCGCGCAGCCCTTTGGTACCATTACATAGCTCTACCCGCCCACAGCCTTCTCGCGTATTCGGGTCGGGTCAACGATCTGTCTGTCCAGCAGTCAGAATCAGCGCCCGCAGGCTTCGCAGCGACTCGTGGAGGGAGTGGAGAACCTGAATCGCTTCTCGACACCCTGCTACAGGGTTTCCCGCATCCGCATCCATCTCTCCAAAGAAGAACGGATGGGGAAATGAGGAATATACATTTCGCATTTCGCATTTCGCATTTCGGACTTCGTATTTCGCATTATTACTGTTCACGAATTACCTTATTGGCTACTACCAGCCAGTCTATCCACTACTCTATTGACTGGATTAAGCTAAGCCCTTCCCAGCGTAGGCGGGCTCTTGAAGAGGCGCTTCGTTCGCTACCTAGAGACCGACGGCTCCCAAGGGACGGACGGACGTACATACGTGCTCGCATCGCATCGCATCACATCGCATCGCATCGCATCGAAGACCCGCGACTGCTATCGCGGCGGGGAAACCTCATCAATCAACATATCACAATCTCCCTTTTCATCTCATCCTTGGGCCCAATTTGTGCCACGGCTCTGGATAAGATACAACATCCAACTGTCTTGGAAGCCGTCGAACCTTCCGTTCGCAAATTGCGACTTCCCGTTGGCGCGGCCGGAGACTTGCATCAGCCTGACGCTCATCCTCAACTCGAGCTTCGCATCACGTACGGGAGCAGGTCGCAACTCGCAACTTGCAAGTGGCAACTCGCAAGTCGCGCCTACCAAAATATTCGGCCATGTACTCTGGACTCCAGGACGGTATAGGCACAGGCACGCTGAATCCTGCGCTTCTTAATTCCGGTATGTCGTCACATTTCAATTCTTGCGTCTTGCGCGCTTCTATCTGCATACGAGTCGCATCAGGAACGGAGTCCCAAATCGTTGTTTGCTTTCGCGTTCCTTACGCTTCCTCGTGCTCATAACTGGTGCACCACTGACGACTCAATAGCCAACGCCAATCCTTCCTCATCCCTCCCGCTGGATCTCAGTCCGCGAGGTACGAAGCGCAGCCGTTCACCAACGGAGACGTTTGGCGACTTACATAGTCCGGACGATAATGGTATGACTCCAGTTTTGTCGCCACGAGAGTGCTTACTTCTACGTGCTTCTTTTTGTTTTACGCGTATCCTTCTGGCTAAAAATATATGAATGTTCTGACAATGGCTCGTTGATAGGTGATAATAAGCCAAGAAAGCGAGGACGCCCAATGAAACCACCAGGCCGAACATCTGGCGGAATACCTGAAAGCCCAACGCAGCAAACAATGTCTCAACCGACCCAAAGTATGCCGCCACAGACTCCACAACAGCAGACGGCTGGGCTGCCTCCGCCGCTGAACACGGTGACGCCAGGTCAGGCGTCGCCACCTAAATCCACACCCACAAAGTCGGTAATAAAGGCGTTGCCTACCGTTCGCGATCACACCACAGATCAGCTTGGGCCAGACGGAGATGAATACATACCACGGGAATACGATGATGCCGGAGAGAAGAAGGTCACGCCTACTGGACACCTTAATGATGGCCGGGAATACAAATGCAGGACCTTTTTCGTGCCCGCCCGAGGTGATAAGCTATTCATGCTGGCAACCGAGTGCGCGAGAGTTCTCGGCTATAGAGACTCGTACCTGCTTTTCAACAAGAATAGGTCCCTATATAAAATCATTGCCACCCAAGAGGAGAAAGAGGATTTGATCAAGCAAGATATCCTCCCGTTCTCGTACCGCTCACGTCAAATTGCTATAGTCACGGCAAAATCCATGTTTCGGCAATTTGGCAGCAGAGTGATTGTCAATGGACGACGAGTGCGTGATGATTATTGGGAGACAAAGGCACGGAAACAAGGTTTCACCGAAGCTGATTTGGCTGGTGAGAAGAGACCAGGTGGGGCGAAGGCCAGAGATGCAGCCGCCGCCGAAGCGAGTGCCAACGCAACCGCCATGCTCGGCCATCAAGGTGACATTGTTTACAGTAATGTTCCTGTACATTTCGGTCATCCTCAGCCACAGACCGTTCAGCCCGGGATGTTGGGCCCAGCGAGTGGTGGGACTCCGTTGCCCATGATTACATTAGCACCAGATCAAAATGACTTGCGTCTTGGAGAGTATCGCAATGTTTCGCGGCCAAGACAGGAGATCACAGGCCCTGCATATCAAGATCGCACTCAAGCAAGTCCACCTGCGGAGCTGCTCACACAGGCTCATCATGCGGCTGAGTACAACAAGCAAGTCACGCAACAAAGGCAGATGCGTGGCAAGTATATGGAGGAGATCTGGCGACAGCCACATGAGGCCTCGGTCTTAAATCTTCCTCCTGCTACGAGTCTTGGCGAAAGTCTGCCTCCAGTGACACGATCACTTCAGTCGCCTCATCCGAGTGCAAGCAATCTGCAGCAGCCAATACTGTCAAACCAGTCATCCCAAAGCATGGTTTCAGGCACATCATATTCGCAACCTTCTCCACAAAATCCTCTCGCACAAACTCCCATGAGAGGCATGCCTCAGGGCGCCATCCGACCAGATCAGGTTCATGGGAGATCTCCAAGTTTGTCCCTGGCATCCACTGGCATTGGTCAGGGTACTCCGTATGGCTATTCCACGCAATCACAAATGTGGCCACCATCACAGTCGCATCAAGCTTCACATCAAGCTTTCCCTCAGTACAGTCCGCAAGCTACACATCAATCTCCTCATCTTCAACATTCGCCTCATCAACCTCCGCAGTTGAGGCATTCCGGAAGCAATCCGCAACTCCAACCAGGGATGCAATATCAAAGCATGAATCAAGGATATGCTCCTCAAAACCGAGGATTATACCAACCAGACCAAGTATCGCAGCAATACCTGCAGCAACCCACACAAACGCTCTCCACACCTCAAACTTGGACGCCACAGCAGCAACAACCTGGCAATCAGGGATCTTGGGGATGGGGAACCCAAGGATGATTTTCGTTCAAACTCACGCCGCAAGATACGAGCAAACTTTGTTCTAATACGGATCAGGCAATTAACGATAATGGTAATACGCGTGCAAGATACCAAGATGGACGGATATTTTGTTTGACTTCAATCACATAAGGACATTATGGTCAGATAGACGGAGTTTGGGTGAACACAAGGCAGTCAGTTATCTGGGACGAGATATTATGCTATGCTTATGGACATTGATTACGGGCTACGGATGTTTGACTTGGTGTATATTATTCGGGGGCTTCTTAACCTCTTTCTTCGCGATTTCTGCTTTGTGTTTGTCCTTGCTTTCGCATTATACCTCTCCATCGCGTTTCCATGTCATATTTTTTCACTTGTTGAGTTGTTTTCAGCTTCTGTTCTGTTCTCATGGCGGTTCGCTTTTAGTGGGTATACATTGTCTGGTCAAGGGGCTGTGCGGATCATTCTTCTCATCGACTACACTCATTACCACAAGTTCATTTTGCAGCGGTCGGATGAAGCATGTCGGCGGGATATTGTGTGTGTTCGGGGCTTCATTATTCGGGTTTGGACCACGTTGGATGCATTTGCGATGGCTGTCTCTTTCGCTGGGGATGTCGGGTAGAACATATTCGTCGATTGTTAGCTAGCATGCAGGCATCTAACCATGAGATATACCATATGAGATGACGGCAATGGATGCCTTGGCTCGATCGATCGCACTTAATAACTATGGAAACCTTGATATTGTCTCAGTTTCTGTCATGAATTCTGATTGTGCGAAATTATGATGAACAGTAATGGAACGTAGAGTTTGCGAGACCACCAAAAGGCCAGAGACCATGTGACACAACGCGTCAAGCTTCCCAGCGGTCCTTTACGCGACCCCCTCCACAATTTACACGTCCACCCAATCGGGCAATCCAAATCATCCAAGCCCTCGACCTCCACTCAGCACAGCTCACGCCGCACCCCGACTCCATTCCATGCCGCACAACATCGTCCGCCCAATGTCCGCGCTATAAACAAACAACATACCTATCCTCGCATCCCACCCGATCCCGCGCACACCCGCCATGCCGCCCCGCAAAAGCGACGTCGCGAAGGCATCTGCGCCTGCGTCTGCGGACGACGGCGGGGCCGCGGCGCCGGCGGCGGCAGCAGCCGCAGCAGCAGCAGCAGCGAGCAGCAGCACGCCTGCGAAGTCGGACAACAGCCATCGAGAGAAAGATGGGGTGAATATCGAGGTAGGCTTCCTCTCTCGCCAGGCCATGCGATGCCGTGCGGCAACGCTGCTGGATCCGTGGTGGTGGTGGTAAATGGCGGTGCTAACGCGTTCGACGGCAGGAGCTCAGTCTGCCGAAATCGATCGTGACGCGTCTCGCGAAGAGGGGGCTGCCGGCGGCGACGCAGATCCAGGGGACGGCGCTGCTGGGGCTGGGCAAGTCGGCGACGGTGTTTGTGGGGTACCTGGCGAGCCAGGCGAATGAGTATGCGCAGGAGGCGGGGAGGAAGACGGTGGGCCCGCAGGATGTGCTGAGGGCGATTGAGGAGGTGGGGTTTGGGGAGTGGAGGGGGAGGTTGGAGGGGGAGTTGGAGAGGTTTGGGGAGGTGAGGAGGGGGAAGCAGAAGAAGAAGGGGAAGGAGAGGAAGGAGGGGGGGGAGGGGGACGAGGGGCAGGAGAGACCGAAGAAGAAGGCTAGGGTTGAGGTGGGAGAGGGCCATGAGGCGGCGGGGGAGGATACGGAGATTATAAGGGATGAGCATGAGGAGGGAGATGAGGAGCAGGAGGTGGAGGAGGGAGAGGATGACGAGGTGGAGGAGGAAGGAGAGGAGGATGGTCAGGACGACAAGCATGATGATGAGGATGAGGATGAGGATGATGATGATGAGAACGAGGATGAGGACGAGGGTGTCGATGAGAGAGGCCACGACGAGAATGGCGAGGATGAAGCGCTGGATAATGGCGAGGATAGCGACTGATGAGATTGTTTTTTCCCAAAAAGGCTGGTGTTCCGGTATGGTGCTGTCAGGCAGGAGTTGGCGGTATATATAGTTACTGTTTCTGAGCGGGTGTAAACCTCCAAGCCTCGTCAAGACATACTACCATACGGCCCGCCTCGTCTTTTCGGTCGTGAAACTAACTGCATGCTGCCCAAAATGGCGTCCTGGATGGTCATTTAAGGGCGCAAAAGGGAGGAAAATATTTCTTATACAAAAGGGTTGGATATTTCGAACACTACTCTAGTAATGCCATTTAATACTGTGAATAGCCAATAATGCAATGCACAGTTTCCGCTCCAACGCCCTGATGATGCAGCATTTTATCCATGAAGATGCTACAACGCTATTCAACTATGCTCTTTCATAAGTCATCGTCGTCGTCCCAACCTAGCGATTTGTATATATCGCCATCATCATCTCTCGTCGTTGCATTGCCATTGTTGGTATCGATGTCTAGAATTTCACTTTTGACCGCTGAATCGGTGCCAATCGAACCAAGATTTAATGATCTCAGCGGACTGCGCATTTCGTCTCTTACCGCTGCCTTTTTAATTGGAGTGGCTTTGATTGTAGTATTCTTTCTGGAATTTTCAAAGAGATTCTCCTGGCGTGAATCAGATGGCACATTCATGAAGCGATCGATTGTTGATCTGCGCCTAGCCCGTGGCGGCGAAGGCGATGGTGGTATCTCCACATTGCCGACAGGTTTCCGCATCGTGTTGACAAAATCAAACAGACGGGACGTTGGCGGCCGCACTGGTTTGTCTGTTATTGTAGGAATCTGATATGCATCCCTCAAATCAGGGCTCGGAGCAGAAACTCGTGAAGGAGTCCCTCCTATTGCTGGTAGATCATATTCCAGCCTGGATTGTGTGGACGTTCGCGTTGGGGTAGCCGCAGGTATGCCATATCCTGGCCTTGATTTAGCAGGCGTAGCTTTGCAAATAGGAGTTCTATCTGATTGAAGATTGCTGCCTAACCGTGAATCAGAGCTGGGTATTCGAGAAATGCTTGAAGGAGGTACGAAAGCCGGCTCCGATTCTGACTCCACTTCAAGTCTGGGTAACTGAGTTTCATTCACCATATTCTTGTATCGATTCCCCTTTGGTGTTGCAAGTATCTGCACACCGGAAGTTCGTACGCTTTCAAAGAGTGGATTTCGGACCGGCCTTTTGGATTTTCTCGACTGCGACGCAGCTGCTATAACTCTCTTCTCGGCCAGCTCAGCCATTGATTGGCCTGCAAGCTGGCGATTCGGTCTTTTCAGTGCGGATATGGCATCCATAAGCTCTGCCTCAATATTGGCCTTTTTAGATTTAGGATCAATGAGAGCATTGAAACTCAGATCAACCTCCCGTTGGGAGAGCTTTTTGGACGTCTGAACGCCTGCATGATTAGCAGCATATATAGCCTGGGAGTCTGCGGATGGAATGCTCGTGAGAGACGGAGTCTCGCTCACTTCCCTCTTGAGGGAAGGGATTAGAGGAACAGTAGCTGATCGCATCAACGATATCGCACGTGAAGGTCCACTTGAGCCTGAGCGGGACTTTGCTCTTTCGTCTGCTAGGACCCTCTGGAGGGCTCGGCTATCTTCAGCTGGTAGTGGTCTCTTCGTAACAGCGCCTGGGCGTGACGTTGCATTTGACATGCTCGATGACTTTTTCATTGGAGGTCGCGCTGGTGAGGAAATCCTTGGGCCACCTAATTTTCGACAGATCGAGTCACAAATTGATGGCAGTCGTGCCGAAAAGAATGGAACTATAACTTCGACACAGAAGCCTCGAAGAATATCAGCTGCATGCTTGTCCGTGACGTCGTCGAATGGCGTATTGGAATCTTTGCTTCCTTCTACAGATTTCAAGACTCCTTTTCCTTCTTCCACTGAAAGGGATTGCCATATGCTTAGTCGGTCTAGGTGAATAGCGACCAATGCAGGTAAATCCCGCGGCTTCTTCGCCTTGGCACGCATAACTGCCTTGTCTTCAGTAATTTCTCCCTTCGACTCAGAGACCGGAAGATCGTCAGCATGAACCATTGAGGAAGAAGCCAGCTTCCGGAGGGCTAAGGTCTCAAGAATAAGAATCATTTGAAGTTGAGTCTCCCGGATGCGGAGCTGAGAAATCCTGTTTCTGTTGCTGATCTCTCGGGTGGTTCCCGGAATTTCCACATCGGCATCATGGTTCCCCCACCATTGCCGAACAAAGATGTCCTCAATATTGTACAAGCCATTCTTTGCCAGCTTGACCTTTTTAATCTTTCGCTTTTTGGACTGGGTGTTTCCATTGCCTTCATCGCCGCTATGGTTGCCTGGGTCCAGCTTTGATACGAATTCTGGTACTCCGTCTTTGTATTTCTTATCCACCGTGGTTGTCGGAAGAATCAGGTCATCGAGGAACTCAATGAGATCTTTCATGTCCAGTGTCGAGTCATAGTCTAGATGAAAAGCAGCTCTTGCCCGAGACAAAGGTCCTTTTGCGAAATATGCAGTCGAAGCCTATGTATGTCAGCTTATCTGCATATCCAGGATCCTAAAGTTAAAGAATTGCACCAGCAAAAAGACATTACAACTTACCTTGGACAAATATAAGGCCTCCAAGTACTGTGACCGAATGTTATCTAGAATATCTGCTGTTGACGGATGTGCTGAAACATCCAAAGACTCCACAGACACAGTATTATTGACAGGAGGTTCTTCGATGATAACTTCAGGGGTAGTTGTCTTGGCCAACGGTTCTGGAGCTACGGGTTGTTCACCGTTGGAGGAAAAGCTGACTGACGGTCGCTTGACCATGGACTGAATAGCTTCAATTGCTAATCGTTTCTTCTTGCTGAATTTATGTGTCTCGCGCGGATTGGAAGTATCAACGAAGGCATCTCCAGCAGGAACGGCTTCTTGGGGACCCAAAATTATGCGTGGCTTTTGGCAATACCTCGATACCACAGCAACGCTGCACAACTTGTTTAAATCAATCCATGATCCCAGTTTAAATAGAACATAAAGGCCCCGAGACTCATATTCGACCGCATATAGAGACTTCTTATCATCCAGCTGCGCTATGAGAACCACAGGCGTGCTGCCCATACGGTTTTCAAGCTCCAATATCTTGACATGGCATTCGTATAATCGTGAGTCCGGTAGTGCAGACGAAGAGGGACGGGCTCGGTCGAGACATGAGAGGGAAAGATCTGATCGTGACAGAAGAGCGATTGGATTTAGGGTACGAGGCTTGTCATGGACAGAAGATGGGTGTGGCTGTAGGGAGAATTAGCTACGTGATACGACGGTTGACTCGAGATGCAGCCAACCTTCACTGTGAATCTTTCGGAGAGCAAATCTTCCAAACCATCCCCATTCTCGGTGCTATCTCTTTTCCGCTTTCGAGAAAGTGTCTGAGAATCGTGCAGAGAGGAGGTCTCTGATGCGGGCGTCAGAACCCCGGATTTCGGACGCGTTTCGTTGAAGGCTTGGGAGGACGCGTCGTGAGCCATGAACTCGTCATGAACGAGCATGGCACTCTGATAAGATCATGGAATTCATGGAAGACACAGAAACAAAATGATATGCAAAAATGATATAAGAATACCACCACTGCTGACAATGTTTATGTGGTCGATCTACATGCTTGAATAATGCCTGGGCTGAAGACAGAATGGCGATGTTCCACTCTACGCGTTTGGCAAGGCTACCAAATGCGTTCGGCTAGACGAGGCTGAGAGAAGCAGCAGCCAATAATATTTATTATAATGAGGTCCAACCACCGTCGACTGCGTGCTCAGCCATCATTGTCATTTATTTTCTATTTTTTTATTATTTTCCTCTATATTCGATAGGAGAGTCTCTATGTAATATTTCAAGAATTTACAAGGCGCAGAATTTACACTTGTGCCTGTGCCTATGCCTGTACTTGCACTTGCACTTGCGCATCTCCATTTCCATTCCCATATCTCGGCAGCTCGCTACTAAGTGCAACTTCTCCACCAAGCAACTTGTTCTCACATTTGCCACAACACCAAGTCGAGCTTCGTGTCTGTTATCCGTTGTGGCGAATTGATGCGCGTCCGTCAACGAATTATATTTCGTAATATCCAGTGCATTGAAATCTCCCAAGCAACGGTTGCTGTGGTGGTAGCTGCTGGGTTGATTGAGCTCGGCGTAGCAAGGATACGATGAGATAGAGATAGTATAGGAGACAAACAAGATATTAAACAAGATATATTCATACTCACCTTGATTACTACCTACTACTTATCACTTACTACAGCTATAGTGCGCTGGCCGGCTGACTGGGAAGCCAGGACGGGAGTCGTCAAAATACCGGTGGCAATCGTTCTGACTGTAAGGACTGATATCAGATGGATGCCGGATGCCAGAACAACATACCTAAAGAAACCGCGACTCGGGAATGGCTTAAGTTGCTCTTGATCTGAGATGCCATACTCCCTAGATACCATTGGCAGCTCCAAGCAATTCAGCATACCACATTTATCAGCTTATGGAAAACATGGAAAAGCTCCACGTCGCCGAGCATTCTTACTGAAACTAAATGGCCATGTAGAGAAATAGCCTTGACTTTGGCTTTGAAAGACTGAAAGTAAATGGGGAAAATATTTAGCATACCAGTTCTCAAGACGCTCATTGGTTTGACCCAGTGACCCAGTCGGTGTCGGCAGAAGTCCGGTGCGCCATCTCCAAATGGGCGAGAGACCCGTAGACGTACATACATACATCCATCCATACCTATGTTGGACGTCGATAACGAAGTGCCAGCGGCCGAGAATTCAAAAACAACAAACCTCTCTCTCCCTCTCCCTCCCCCTCTCCCTCTCCCTGTTCAACAAGATCTTTCTCGTAACATTGGCATACTATTCCGCATATATATACATATACGTTCTCTCATTAAAGACGGCGGCTCCCTTGTACAATCGTGCCAAGATTGAGGAGCCAGAACCACTGCAATTGCAACTCAAAGCAAAACCGCCGCATGCTGCGCAATGAGCGACAACATTCCTCCAGCTTCACTTCTACTTCTCCTAAGCTGCAGACGCTGATCGTCATCACTGCCTCGAAATCCTCGAGGCCATGGAGCGGCCAGTGTTTTCAACCACCCCAACTGGTGCATCGGGATCGTCGTCGGATTCGCAGGGCGACCGCGTCCTTTCGCTCGAGAATAGTATAGACAACTTTTACGGGAGCTCGACACATACTTCGCCGCTCACGAGCTTCGATCCACAGACGCCAATAAATGGTCTTACTCCAGCATCATGGATCCGAGTTCCAAGTGGCGAAGGATGTGGTATCGCAGGAAGGATATCAGACTCGTCACTGAATGGGGACCCATCTCGACCGCAACGACCGACTGGGCCTGCAAGGACGCCATCAAGCACCTACAATCCTCCTCGTCATCCTCCGAAATCTTCTCAGCAGCCGCCTCTCGGAATAGCCGGGCGCATCCATTCTTCGTCAGCGTCACGTCCTAATAGAGATCCGAACGCATCGTATCGCGCACAGGAGAAGGCCTATGTCAAGCGCCTTCGACAAGATCAACCGGAATATTTCGATGGCTATCCCCCAGGTCTGGCTTACGACTCAAACACCGAGGAAAGCGGCGATGACGATGATGATGGATCCCCTTCGTCCGATATTTACGTCGACGCGGATACTTATGATCAAGAGACATTACTCTTCTACGGCAATGACGACGTGCAAGTAACACCGGAAGACTTACAAGATCCTAGGAACCGGGAGCGATTGGAGTGGCATAGCATGCTTGCGTCTGTCCTTACCGGCGACGTTGTCAGGCAGGAAAAGAAGCGGTTGATAGGTGCTTCAGAACAGCAAGGAGTGGACCTGAAGGAAGATATATGGATAGGCATACGTGCGAAGATATGTGGGCGGACTCTCGCGACACAACGAAGAATAATTGAAAGTGGACGTGCGAATCTCGGCGCCGTGCTCGAAGAGATAACCCAGTTCGAAGTCAAAGGCGAAAGTGATACCGGAAAGTCTGCCATTGAGCAAATCCGTGATATAGTCAAGCAAATAGGAAAATGCGAAAGCCTATATCCGTCCAGGATGGCTCTCATTGCTGCGCACAAGGCCGCCGGTTCATCGGCGTATCTTGCAACTTGCGACGCGGTAGTTTCATGGCATAATACGACTGAGCTCATCAATACTGAACTCGGAATCCTTCAAAACTGGGTTGGAAATGCGGAGTTGGATTTCTTAAAATCCAAAGACCGATCTCCAGGCGCTGATGGACTGCCAGATGATACCCCATTTCTCGACAGGCTGCTTAAAGAAGATGGTCTCAAGTCCTTGCAAGGCGATAAGAGTATGCTGCTTGGAGTTTCCAAGGTTGTTATGAAGGCGAAGGCAACCCTCATTGAGAATTCCGAGGCGTTTGCGAAGCGACATCTCCCTCCCTATATTGAGGAACTTCTTACTCTTCTCAGCTTCCCTTCCCGGCTGATCGAGCAAATCATTAGAGTGCGGTTGGAATATGCCAAGAAAATGAGAGAAACGGCTCAACAGCATTCGATGATGCAAGAGCAGATGATTTCGCAATTCCAAATATTGCTGAAGTTAGCCATACGCATAAAGCAAGAGTATGCAGCTATTTCTCAGTCTGAGCCTGGATGGGATCTGCCGCCATGTATCGATGACTCTTTCGACCAAGTTGTCCTTGATGCGCTCAAATATTACTTCAAAATGCTCAGCTGGAAGCTGGGAGGCAACAAGAACGCCTTTAAGGAAGCTGAGGTACTGGAGCAGGAATGGGCATTTTCCAACGAGATTGCCTGCCATCTACAAGGTGGAGATGTTGAAGTTGCAGAGCAATTCAGCTCCTTAACTCATAAGGCATTGCACCGTCTCAGTCAAACTTTTGAACGGGAGCTTCAAAAGAAGCCGAAGGAAAGTGCTGCGGACATGAATAAAAGATACAAGGCAATCCTTGATTCTGTCCGCGTTCGACAACGTATGCTCCAACGATTTTCTCGAGTTTTGAGCGATCGCTTCGAAAATGCTACCGATTTCAGTATTTCCCTGAATCGGGATAGCCTGATACATTTATATGATCGTCTCATTGACACGGGTCACTTCCTCGTATATACCGCCAGCTTCGAGCATGATGGTATCTTTTTATTAGCATCACCGTCTTTATGGAATCGACAAAAAGACATTGCTGCCATATTAGGTACATGTTATCATGAAGATGATGCTCCTGAAGGTCCCGATCACCCATATTTGCTGATTATGCGTCCTGAGATCCCTATTCAGTGGGCAGGTCGGCAGATTGATGCTGATATCAGAGAGCCGTCGGTTGATCTGAAGCTTGGCCATCTCCGTCTGGTTGCAGATGGGTCGCGAGCACGATTGGCTAGTGCAAGATTAGCATTTACAGACAGCTTCGATGTGCATTTGGATATGGTTGTCGAGCAACGCTCAAACCTGCACAAAGTTAACGCGAAGCTCACTGAGATCAAGAAAGTGGCTTACAAACTCTCCAATACCATCATGGATAGTGTCGAGGTTATTCGAAAACAGACTGAGGGTCTGGATTGTCAAGAACTCATCCAGAATTGTTTCATTTTCGCAACAGAATTCGGCCAACGCTCACTCCTCTACATGGACAGGAATCGCCGACAGATGAACAACATTAAGCTGACAAAGCTCGCTTTGGACTGGGTTAGCTTTATCTGTGATGATTGCATAGCATCCGACAGGAAGACTTTCAAATGGGCTGTGTTGGCCTTGGAGTTCTCCATGCTTATGACCCAGGGTCATCAGATCCTCGCACTTGGTGATGATGAGTATGCTAAATTACGCGCAAAGGTTGCTGGATGTATGAGCCTGCTCATTTCTCACTTTGATATCATGGGTGCTCGGTCTACGCTGGCGGCAGCACAAGCGGAGAAGCAACGGACGGAGGCTCTGGCTGGCCAATTCCGCAAGCTTGATGCGAGCCGACTACTTGATGATGATGAATCTGCCAAGTTTGTCCGCGAGCAACGTCTTGAGCTATTAGATGAGCTTGATCAGTTCCGAAAGCAAAAGGAGGCTGAAAGACAAGCTCTTGGCAGGGTATTGGAAGAATCCAGTGATGCAGATCGCTCTCTCACATATCTCTCTTCCTCTGCCACGAACGTTACAATGCGTTGGCAGCAAGGAAAGTTTGTGGGCGGTGGGACTTTCGGATCCGTTTATGAGGCGATCAACTTAGACTCCGGCTACTATATGGCTGTGAAGGAGATTCGTCTACAAGATCCGCAGCTCATTCCAACCATCGCAGGTCAAATTAAGGACGAGATGGGTGTTCTTGAAGTCCTCGATCATCCGAATGTTGTCTCGTACTACGGCATCGAAGTGCACAGAGACAAGGTCTACATCTTCATGGAATACTGTTCAGGCGGGTCCCTTGCCGGATTGCTCGACTATGGAAGAATCGAGGATGAGCAAGTCATTATGGTATACGCGTTGCAGCTTCTCGAGGGTCTTGCGTACCTCCACGAGAGCGGCATCGTTCACCGCGATATCAAGCCAGAAAGTAAGTCACATGCGCCCCTTTTCCAGCTCTTGGCCTGTTCTAACAGTTGCAGATATCCTCCTCGACCATAGCGGCGTAATCAAATACGTCGACTTCGGCGCCGCCAAGGTGATTGCCCGGCAAGGCAAGACGCTCATCGGCACCGAGACCTCCGCTCTCCCCAAAGGCAACAAATCCATGACCGGCACGCCCATGTACATGTCCCCCGAAGTCATCAAAGGCGAGAATCCCGGCCGTGCCGGCGCCGTTGACGTCTGGTCTCTCGGCTGTGTTATCCTCGAGATGGCGACTGGCAGGCGGCCTTGGACATGTCTCGATAATGAGTGGGCCATCATGTACAACATCGCGCAGGGCAATCCGCCGCAGCTGCCGAGTCCGGAGCAGTTAAGCGCCAGTGGGATTGATTTCCTCAAGAAGTGCTTTATCAGGGATTCGAGGAAGAGGGCATCGGCGGCGGAACTGTTGCAGCATGAGTGGATCATGGCGATTCGCAATCAGGTTCATATAGAGCCATCGACACCGTCGGATTCGGGATCGAGTCGTGGAAGCATTGGCTAGGCTTGTTAGACGATATACTGCGATAACCGTCTCGACTTCAAAATTCCTTCTCCACATTTTTCCCCATCACATGATTACTACTTAGGTCTTATCACACGTCTGGAAAATTTCAGCGATGCATAAATATACTTATTTTACGTACGCATTACGTTTAGCAGCGAGGTGCGTTGGCGTTCTGGCATTTGGGTTGTTATTTTTGCTGTCTCTTGGCGGCCACACATGCGTGAATGATGGTGGGAAGGGGGGCAGAGTTTAAACAGTTGGAGGGCACCAACAGGTTTTGGAGCGTATGGTCAGAATGGCTGAGGAGGATCTCACCGTTCAGAGGAGGATACTGGAACAGTTGGAGGGCATCGACAGGTTTTTGGAGCACATGGACAGAAAGCCAACTGCACTTGTAGACAATGGCCTTCCCGGGGCAAGACCTCACCTCTGATGATGGCATCTGCCGGAGGGGGTCCTACAATATTTTAGTCTAGAGGTTCTTAATCTGAAATTCGGGCCCTTATCTTATATTTGCTAATACACGTCTGTGAGAGGTTGCTCTTTAACTTGAACCTATTACCACAGCTGTCGTTACATTAGACATCTTCAGAGGTAAGCTCGTCCTGTGAAAGCTGATTAAGATCCAACCTAAGACGATTCAAGAACCCTTGATAAACCCGCATCAGTCCAGCGTGAAGGATACTTCCCCCTCCGATAAACCCGTATAGACACCTCGAGGGGTGACTCCGCAGCATTGTGAATACCTATTCCAGGATATAAACGTGTTTTTCTTACAAAATAACAGTACATGTGGACATCAAATTGCTCGCTGGTAAATTTTTATACATGCGCGAGACTCTAAAGGAATGGATGGCATGCTGCGGCGAGAAAATATGAAGTATACTGTGGGTTCCCTCTCCCTAGCCATAGTCAACAATCAAGTGCTGCAGATAAAGGAATATGTGATGCGTTCGTGTGAGCAGAACGTTCTGAGCATATTTCACGGAAAAAAGGAAACGTACAGACGCCAGGGCATGTCGCGTATGCAGAACACTGCAATCAATGAGCGACCGAGTAACTGCAACAAAGCAGTAGTGATAGTCGCATGCACGCAATTCACAACATCAGAGAACATCAATGCGTGAGAACAGACGTATCTTGTGATAGCTAATAGCTACCGAGGATCTAAAAACTTTTCTTTTCCGGGCCATTGAAATGACAGACGAGTAGAAAAAGAAGCCAATCCACCCAAGCAGAGAAATCATCGGCATGGTCCATTCATCGTCCCTCCCATCTTTTATCCGTCAAGCAGACGCGTCCGAGGTGAGCGAGCGTACTTTACAAACGCTCTCCCTTCTCAGCCTTGGCGGCTCCGTACTTCTTCAGACGGATGGCCTGGACGCTGATGAATCCAGTGGTGTCGGATGGCTCGAAGGCGCCGATCTCGTCCATGGAGGACTCGCTGGCATCGTACAGTTTCTCGGTGTCGGAGCTGCGGCCGAGGACGCTGAAGGACCCCTTGTAGACGCGGCAGCGGACCTGGCCGTTGACGTTCTTCTGGGAGGCGATGATGCTCTCCTCGAGGAACTCGCGCTCGGGCGAGAAGTAGAGGCCGTTGTAGAGGATCTTGGCGTAGTTGAAGGTGACGAACTGGTCACGGAGCGCACGAACTTCGCGATCCAGCGTGAGTCCCTCTAGATCGATATGTGCTGAGCGGAGAATGGTGAGACCCGGGGTCTCGTAGCAACCACGTGATTTGAGGCCGATGAAGCGGTTCTCGACGATGTCGATGCGGCCGACACCGTGGCGGCGCGCGATGGCATTGGACTCGAGGAAGAGTTCCAGAGAGCCCGTAACAGTCTTGCCATTGGTGATGAGCTTGGTTGGGATACCCTTCTCAAAAACAACCGTGAAGTCCTCGGGCTTGTCTGGAGCATCGAGCGGGTTGACAGTCAACTTCCACATATCATCTGGAGGCGTATAATCAGGATCTTCCAAGTCTCCTGCTTCATACGAGCAGTGCGCAAGGCTATGCAATTGGTTAGATATGAGCGTAGAATAGGCCAGAGATATCCATACTTCTCATCCATGGACCATGGTTTTGACTTGGTGCTGCTGACCGGGATTCCGGACGCGGCGGCGTACTCGAGGAGATGTTGACGGCCGGCAAAGCGCTGGTAGAACTCAGGCAAGCGCCATGGAGCAATGATCTTGATATCTGGCTTGAGCGCCAGGAATCCAAGTTCTGTATATAATCAGCAATCATCACCGACCGAAGGTGGATTTTCATACCGAATCGGACCTGGTCGTTGCCCTTTCCAGTGCAGCCGTGGGAGACAACTGTGCAGTTCTCCTTCAAAGCGGTATTGATCATCGCTCTGGCGATCACAGGCCTCGCCAGGGAAGTACCTGTAAAGTTAGCAAGAGTGATAAATATTTCCCGTCCGTCGCATAAAATTTACCACGTTGCCAGCCCTCTTTTGCCATGGGAAAGCTTGGGACACAACTCGGAGAAAACGACGAAACTTACCGAGCAGGTACACATTCTCATAGATGGCATTGCATTGGATGCTAAAAAGGATTAGTTTCATGTCATTCAGTGGCTTCCATCCACAGCTAGAATCTTGCGCTCCAGCGCCTCATGATCCAATGTCCGGATTTGATGTGATCTGAGCGCACGGCATCTTCAGATCTCTCGGCGCAGAGCCATGCGCTATTATGGCAGTACCATCTTTGCACTCTGGCTTTGTCTCCGAGAAAGAATCCAATGCCGTTCCAATTGAATATTCTTCACCGCCGCGGATCATAGCAAAGCCGGAGAAGAGCACGAGTTGCTCACGAACGGCAGGAAAAATTGTTGACGACGTACCTCGGAATGCAGAGCTCATCAACCTATCAATTCGTTAATAGTGTTAGGAGTTTTCGGCAAGGGATTTAAAACTTACGAACTCCTGACGGACATCAACGACATGGCATGCTGCATAATTGAGTCAGTCGAGACTCCCCATTCCAAATATAGACGCAGCCATACCGACAGCACCGATGGCGAGAGCCTTCTTCTGCGCAGCCTCGAAGTCCTCCTTCAATGGTTGTAAGTATATTGCTTGATTGAATATGATATGCTCGGGCACTACGCGATGCGACTGACCTCTTGACCGATGTCTATATGATAAGTTAGTGAGTGCAACATACGATATACAAATAGGAGCCAAAAATCCCACTTACTAGCCATGAAGCACACGACATCGTATCCCTTCTCAATGAGCCATTTCAGGATGCACGAAGTATCTATTATGACGATTAGCACACATTTAGCTCTGGTGAATGATTGAACTCACCCAACCCCCCAGAGTATGCAAGACACAGACGTTCTCTCGCCATTGTTGAAGTTTTGATTCGGATGGAGATGCGGTTTCAATGTGGTGTTGTTGTTGTTTGCCAGTGACAGAGTGAGTCAAATAATGACGATGTGGGAGACGTCAAAAATGTGGAATGCTCCGTCTGCGGCCCTAAAAAAGATAAGATAAGGCGAACTGGAAAATGCGGCTCTGCAGGTCACAAGGGATTCAGGAAAAATTCAAGTAAAACAATATAAAAAAATCCGTGTACCTAGGATTACAACAGGAAAATGATTGCATATGGGAATTTGGAGTAGCCATAGGAGCCATATTTTAAGAAATAAGGGAAGATATCCTCTTTTGACTATGCCTTGCACCGTGATCATCAACAGTTCACGGTTTCGAGAAGAAAGATCATGACACTCGTCAAAAGTTTACATTTAAGGCCTAAACAGTGGCAGGTTTGCTCGACAGCCAGCTCCTGAGGATATCTAAGATAGAAAGCAATTAAGAGCTCCTGCGCCTTCCTTTCTTTGCATATCCCGTGATCCTCCCATCCTGCCTGTCCTCATCATCGCTCCAGCCATCACATCACGCAGCCCTACCATGGATAAATCCATCATCCATCCCTCGAAAGAAATAAATTAAGCTCTCAACCCTCCCTGCATTGCACAGATGCAAGGCCGAACGTGACAAATTGTATGGACCCGAGCGAGTGCATCATTACCCCTTTCCAGGACTCTCACAGCGTCATCACCGCATCCAGTCCCTACAGCTTAATTTCGCTCCTTGATGAACAGCTGACGAACAGCTGACGGTACAGTATGGAGTGCATACTTTTGTGCGTTTGTGGCACCGCAGGAGCAGCATCTCCAAACCGCACATTATGATACTACTCTTGTATCCGGCTGATCTGGAATTCTGGACATTCCGTCTCTTCTTCAAACGCACAGGATCGACTTCCGCCACCGCCACCACATCCCTCAGATTTGAGGACCCACGTGTAGCATGTACCTGGATCTCTCATGTGTCTCACCTCCCCTTTTCCTTTGCCCAAGCCGGAATCCATCGTGATGTACGTTATACAGTACATACCGTGTCGCAATATGCAGGTACCAGTTCAGACGGGACAGGATTCACGGGATGGCGCGGAGGCCTGATGCGCGTTTACCCGTCGTCGTCCGTGATGATCAACGACAGCCGGCGGATTTGCGGCACCGCCGCTGCAATCGAGTCGGCATACTGTCTGCAATCTCTCCAGCAAAGTTCTGGTGATCGTCCAACTCTCATGTTGTATGTATGTAAGATTTCGCTAACAGAAACATTTGATAGGCTCTTTGAGCTTTGAGGGTGAGGCTATGATACTCTTTCTATAGAGATCCATGGTCGTACAGGCTACAATAGACCGCCATCTGCGTATGCGCCGTGAGGTGTCCGTTGAGCCAGCCTTACACAGAATCGTACATCCTCTCTCGGTATCTGAATTGTTGAGCCCATTCCAGGAATTCCCAGCGATCAGTTCAGCTCTCCTCAAGCTCGCATCGCACTGGCCAAGTCGTCCTGGGGTGCCACGAGGAATTGTGGACATGATTTTTTGCCTGTGCGCCTCAGCATTCTTCCATGTTTTCCAAGGGTTGAACGGACACGGCGAAGTATTCGTACAGTAAGTACTCTGATGCTCAACGAAAAGCAGGGAAAACAAGCGAGATGATGCTCCAGCACACAGCACCCTGGATACATGGATACAGGATGTACATATGTACCGGCCTGAAAACGCAGTCCACACCCAGAAAGACAAGGATGCACTTTAGGGAAGGAGCGGCACCGCAGAGCACTTTCACTTTCCCATGCTTGTACTGTACCTCGTAGTCGCATTTTGCAGTCCAATCGCATTGTCAAAGGGCCCTGGCAGCTGGCAGCTGAAAGTCTCTGCGCTAACCTTGTCATTTATGCGGCGAATCGCTCTCGCATCGCTCTCGCATCGCAACATCAGTTCTCTCCGCCGGCAAATCCGATCGTCTCAGCGAGACGCCCTCAGATTGTGTACATTGGATCGTAAAGTGCACATTGCCATGGGAAGAACTGAATATCTGGTATCGAAGCGTGCCTGCCATCGGCCGCTTAGTTTTGCATAAATAATTCATCCCAGCCCCGTCCAAAATGATGGTAGATAGAGTACCTGATTACCTGAGCCTGGCTCACCGTCCGATAAAGAATGCACAGGTATCAATATCATTCCAGCGTGGCAATCTTGATATGGCCAGGATTGCACGCTCAGACCTGTGCGATGTGTTCATGGGACTTTTCCGTCGTCTCAGGCTCGTTAGCCAGGCTCCTGGAAGATTGATGGCTGAGCATTGTGTCTTGACGTGGCGACGTGGCGACGTGGCGACGCTAAGTTGAAGATTTGCTACCGAGACATTGTCATGCGTTGTAAGCCGTGATGGCAACCGGCAGTCCATGTGTTACGAGTAAAAAACGTTGTTGGATAGGTACATAACGTTTTGAAGCCTGACGAACGCCATCTGAAGTTGTCAGCTTCGATTCCTTTCCTGATTTGCACCTTTGAGTTGCAACTCCTGGTGTGCGGCGCATAAACGATGTCCCCGAACCAATTATAACATGGGGGCTGCCACAAGCATATGTAGTGGAAGGAAGAAGAGACATAAAAATAGAGCTCGACATGCCACTTCCATCCAGCCTTGAGAAAGAAATGGCTATTTTGCTTTCGAGAATCAAGCGGACGTCACCTTTGCGTCATGAAGCGTAGACCTTCTTGGGTCCCTGTAAGGTTCGAGCTAAAGGATTATATGCTCCGAGCTGTCACAGCATTGGTGCAATGGTGAGTAAACTACTCTGATAGTCCTGGTCAGAAGACGGAGAAAGTTCCAAGAAGAGTAAATCAGAACGCTAGGTGACGCCGAAAGATGGAAATTCGCAGCAAGGGCCATTATGATAGTGAGGTACATAAATGTAAATCTCATGTTGATGGTGGAGCTCTGAATCGTCGATCGCTTGGGTGGAGTGGCGTAGATGAGATTTGACTTGTGGGGTATCATGAAGACGACGGAGCAGAGAGGAAATTCTAGACTCGCCATATCAGTCAGGTGAATGAAACGCTTGAGAATCATGGCCAAACGGCTAAAGTCGCATGTTGCTCTGCGTGCGTGCATATGCATAGGACGCTCTCCACTCACTATACGGCTGTATTATGCCGCAGAGTCAGACTCGAAGTCTCTCTCATCTGTAAAGTAGTGCGAAGCTCCGATCCGATTGTCCGCTTCAAATCATTAACAGGTATTACTCTGCATTATTTTGCCCTTGAGAGAATGACGAGCAGCGTATGTATGTACACTACTGTATGTATGTACATATGTCCCTCTACCCAAGTCACTGCTAAATAAGTATCTACCAAAAAAGTTTAGAGGCTTCCGGCACCTCCGTAGATCGTCATAATCAATCATACTCCGTAGGTAGGTCGGCAGTACCGTCGTGTACGATAAGAGATTCACCTTTCGTGTTGGTTGAGTACAGTGCTTCCTCGCACAGCAGGCGTATGCACATCGCCTAGTGACATACGGATACATACATGCTTAAAGGTTGAGTACGGAGTAATACTCGAGGCAACTGCGTTACTCGGAAGTATGTCATCTGAACTGTGAGCTGAATGCTGACCACAAGAATATCGGGTGTAAGACTTTGATGCCGAGCCAGTTTCGCAGAAGCCCGTCGTCCTCCCAAAGTAAATAATGTACCACCTCGGTTTGTGCGCATCAAATTCCCCGATATCTTACCGAGTGGCACGGGCAAAGGTACGTACGAAGTACAAACGGATTATTGACCTGGGACTGGTGACGGCTTGACTACGGTCTACTGCCGTGACACTGACAGCTTAACGGACGGGAGATCATGGGCCGAGATCATGGACCGGGAGACCATGATCTCCCGTAGAAAACTGCAAGGAGCAAGGGAACGAAGGTCTCCAAGTGCTACGGAGTAAAACAGCGGCCGGCCGCCTATGTTCCCTTCCCCCTAACTCATCCGAATTCTGTCTCGTAGGTAGTCATCGCTCCCACTTTCACGAGTCAAACCCTTTCTTTGATGGCAAGTGACGAGCCTCGAACATTTTGCGGGGTTCCAAGCAGTCTATCTCCATTATTATTATCATTATCATCCCTCTGTCTATCCGTGTCCGTATGCGCAAGGCTCAGTGGTCAGAGTACCTTCCTTCAGTCTCTTTACCGCCCTAACCTAGGGGAACTTAAAGAGCCACTTACTTGTATCGCGCCGCGCCGTCATGAGCCCACCGTGATATTTGCTTGCCGCCTTGCCCATTAAGAGGTATGTATGTACTATGTACTGCATTCGTCATCGAGGAATTGCCGCTGGTCTTTCATGCCCGTCAAGAAAGGACCCGACAGACCGTCACCGTGTGTGTGTGTGTGGATGGGTTACCGTGGTACAGTAAGTAATGCTGTATGTACAGTATAAAAACAGTATAAAATACCGATGCAAAGAGGGCCCAGCGCGAAGAGAAGGATCACCAGTTGTCAGTGATGATGAGGGGGGAGGGGGGAGGGGGGAGGGGAGGAAGGGCCACATCCCTCCCGCAGGCCCTCAGCCCTCACCCCTCACCCCCCAAGCCTCCAATTAAATCGCTCCCAGACGCCAGGGAAAGCCAAAACCAAGCCAAGCGGCGCCAGCAATCACAAACCGCATCCAAGCATCAGCGCCTAGGCCTTTGGCGAGCAGACTGCAGTTGGGAGAGAGGAGAGAGGAGAGGGGCTGGGACGGCACTGTTCGCAGCAGCGTTTTGGCCGTGTCCGTACTGTACACCATAGGGTTAGGTGGTTAGGGGGGTCAGGGGGTACTTAGGTACTCCGTACTGTACGTACATACGAAGTACTCTAGAGCACACGTAGGAGTCATTGTACTGCGTAAAGGATAAATCCCACGCGTAATAAGTAAGAGTTGGGGCCATTACTCTCCGCCCACCTAAGCGAGCATCGCGACGCGTCGCTTTTTTGACACCTACTTTTGTAAATTTCTTAATTCATTGACCACTTTACCAAATTACTACTAAATC